>Ga0214543_1013545_pt1 | contig 10172 bp, 8 predicted proteins | sample CNSS2metaG_FD_160094 | JGI IMG/M metagenome (GOLD analysis project Ga0214543, IMG submission 160094) | Root nodule microbial communities from cowpea collected in UCLA plant growth center, Los Angeles, California, USA - CNSS2 | ecosystem: Host-associated > Plants > Roots > Nodule | place: USA...
ATATATATATATATATATATATATATGGCATTAATGTTATTACCAATTTTAGTAGATGACGTTAATGTCCTAGCAACTTTAAGTAGGTGACTATAATAAAAAATTACTAACTTCTATCTTTAACGATGAAATATTGCACCTCCAAATATAAACAAATAATTAAAATTAAAAAATAAAACCTACAAAGGAAGTGGAGATCTAGTACTAAAAGGAGAAAGATATTGGATGTCGACATCCATAAACCAAAATAACAAACCGGATGTGGACATCTATAAGAGACAATGACATCAAGACAAAAAAGGCACGAATGTCGACATCTGTAAGCCAGCACAACAAATCGATGTTGACATTTATAATAGATAATGGATTTGAAAAAATAAAGGCAATGAATATCAACATCCGTGCAAATGGTTCTTAATTGAGAAAATCCTAATTATTCCTTCTTTTGCACCATCATAATCGCAAACCCTTCTCTTCTAGTGCTCCTTCCCCTCACCAACCTTCTCTCTCAAATCTTCCTCACTCTCTCCACCGAATGAATACCGCCCCCGAGGGTCACCAACTCCTTTTGAAGCTCTCTCTCACTTCCTATAATAGACTCCTCATGTGCTTGTCTCATTTTTCTATGTTCGATGAAATGATAAGTTTGTATAAGGAGATGTTGGGTGGTAATGACACTAGTGCAAAAAGGGAATTGGGCCGGGGTTATTTTTTATATTCTGTCCCGATTCCAAAACCGAGGCATAAAAGGTCGAGGCCAAAAAAGGTCAGTATTTGGCCTCAGATGTGATAACTGAAGAAGAAACACAACTTGTAACTTTCGAACCCTAGCCACCATCTTCTTCATGTTATTGCCATGTGCAAATTTGTTGACCATCGTAGCCTCGCCGTAGCACCGTAAACAAGAACCACGCATATCACCTTCTTCCTTACGAAACATGTAGAGCCTCACACCACCATGGCAGTGCAGCTACTTCGTGAGCTCAAAATGCAATTGCATTTCGATTGTAGTTCATCCTCGTGCCAGTCCATTCAACCACCATGGAATCATTTGGATCTTGAAACATCATGTCGACGCCCATAGAAACCGTAATCACACCACCAAGCACATGCAATGAGAAAAGAAAGCAGTGAGCATCATCAGAGCAAAACGCACAATAGAACCACCACAAGTCTAGCATCGCTCCTCTCACGTTCACAATTCAGCCATGACTTCATCACGAACTACTCCACGCATCTACATTCGTCAACATTGGAAAACGTAAATATGCAACAGGCATGCGCGACGAAGACGTTGTGATGGTTCTGAATCGAGTAGTAGAGGTTCATTTTGGGTACGAAGAGGAAGTGTTGCAATTTGTGATTTGGGGACCTAAATAAGATATATGGCCTCGGTTCAATTAATAACCGAGACCTAAAGTGGATACTACCTCGGTCTTGTTCCACACAAGGCCAAAAACTCTATTGTAAGACTCGGGAAAATTAATTAATTAAATAAATAAATAATTAATAAATGTGGGTAGTGGGAGCCTTTATGGCATTAAATTCTGAGATGTATGGCGTGGAAAAGTACTAGGTCAAGTGGTTGAGAGTACTTGATTGTGTTGAGAGGACATGGGTTTGAGTCCTATGTATGCCATTGTGTGTTATTAAAATTATTAGTATTTTTTTTAATAATGTGCTTGACTATGATGAGTGATAATGTGATCCTATAATTATAGGAATTATCACGAAACATGAATTAGTTGAATGGTTGTACATTTATTTGACTTTGACATGGTTATGGGTTTAAACCTTGGTGGTTCACATTAAACTTTATTTTTGCTAAAATTAGTTTTGGCATGAATATGAAATGCCAGAAACCCTATTAGCCAAGGGAGGGCTGGAAAACCATCAAAAGACAACCATTGAATGACAATTAACCTTAGTTTAATGGTATTTTCGTTTTGCATCATTTAACCCATATTAAGACACCATTTAATGGCCAATTAAGGGAAAAAGAGAGAGGTTTTGTGGCAGGCATTGTTGCACAGTCAGAGGAATACGAAAATTAGAGTGTGTTGTAGGATTGAGTGGCGTAAGGAGTTACATTGAGATAGAAGCAGAGAAGGGCCATTGGTGATCAAGAGGGAACTCATAAAGAGCCCAAATTAAGCTAAGAAAACCAGGTTAGGGGAGCTGATTAATGTCATTTTAATTGTTTAATGATTAAATGTATGTTGAATCATATGTTATTGCATGATCATTGATTGTTTTCGTTGAATTTCGCGTTTATAGGAATTTTTCTAGAAACTTCCTGGCGGGCGATGAACTGCCGTCAGACGACTCATACTGGTTGCTTGTTTTTCTAGGTTCCATTAAGGAACCGCCTAGCGGTGAACGTAGTGTCGCCAAGAGACACAAGCGGATCAACCCAGTTTTCTGGGTTTTGTTGAAGGGCTGGCGGTGATGAACACCTGCCAGGCGACGCGAGTCAATCTAGTTCAATTTTTGTGTTTCGAGCTTTCTAGGCGATTTTTGATCAGTGCAAAGAGTGTTTAACTCATTAAATGATTAAGTGGAAGGGAATTATTATGAAATTATAATGTAATGAAGGGTAATTGGATGGTTTTAGCACCATTCTCGTTCTAGGGTTGAACATTTGGGAATCTTGAGTTCTTGATTAAATTATGAGAGTGAAATGTAAAATGAATTGGTGTAATGAGAGAATGATCCAGTAGTAGTACTCTTAAGCGTATAAACACAGTGTATTGGTGAGGAAATTGAGAGGTTGGTCTGTAATGCAGTAGTCAAAGTCCTCACAGGTGCATGACAATATTCTGGGTTTCCCAGAACTGATGCATCGCCTAGCGGCAGGCTAGGTGCCGCCAGGCACCAATGCATAGTGAGTGGTTGTACGAGGTTTTTTGGGATAAAATGGCGGGACTGAGTCTTAGTTGTAGATGGAATTAGTTAGGAAACTAATTATGGTCATTGGGCCGAGCTGTAGAAGGGCAATTGTGAGTAGTAGTGTGATTTAATTTGGGTATCAATTGTGAATTGTGAGATTGCGGAATTGAGTGTAAGCTACTGCAATAATTGCTATAGTACTTGGAGGACTAGAAATGATGCAGCGAGGGTCTAGATTCATTATGACAGTGTATTCTTAGTATGAATTTTGTAAAGGATATGGGATTGTAGATGTACATGAATGAGTAAGTGGCATACTAAGGAATAAAGCATTGTGATGGCACATGGATGGAGAATAGGGAGTACATTAAGGACTAGTACAAAAAAATAATGAAGGTGTTTGCATAGGTATTGGGTGTAGGCTGTATCAATTCAGATTTTGGCATTGACAAGGAAGGATTGGGTGTAAATCTAGTAATAAGAAAATGAGGTGAGGTGAGTGTGGAGTAACCTCAAGTCTGCACATGATTAAACGTATTGTGACGCTTTGGACTAAGGATAAATGTGAGTGGTATAGGAACATTCACGTTTGGACAATTTAAAAATCAGTACTGTGCGAGTACTGATGTGGCGCCTGGCAGTGAGGGAGGTCCCGCCAAGCGATAATTATAATAATAGTGGGTATTGGTGCGAGTGGCGCCTGGCGGTGAGGGAGGTCCCGCCAGGCGATAGCTGCAGGTTAGTGGGCACTAAGGCGCGTGGCGCTTGGCAGTACATGTCCCCTGCCAAGCGGTCTGGAAACGGGTAGTGCCTGGCGCCTCGTGAGCAGCGCCAAACGGTTTTTGCTGTAGTAGAGTTGTTTAGTGCTTGCTTTGAGGTGCGTGGTCTACAAGGCTCCTATGATACCTTAAAGGTTGGCTTGCTGGTGTTCCTTGAGTTATGGCTCAGAACTTATCCCTTGAGTTGTGGCTCGGGATAGGGGTTAAGCACGTTGTATTCCTTGAGTTGTGGTTCAAAATAACATCTTTTGAGTTGAGGCTTAGGTTAGCGAGTGTTGCCAGAGTGAGTGTGCTGGTTGTGGCCAGTACGGATGGGTCTAGATAGATTGCCCTCCACAGTAATTAGCTAACGAGTTTGGTAGTCTTAGGACGTTACGAACTATGTTCGTATTGGAAACTCCACCTGGCGTTACGGTGTGTGATCCGTAGCATGGTTTCCCGCACGTGCTCTATCGGTTGTGGCCTATAGGTATGGCAGCAAGATACCCTGAGGTACTCACATAGAACACGGTTAACATGGTTGTGGCCATGTGGCATGGAATCAAAGGATGAAATTCCTTTGGTGTGTTTGTGTGATATATATATATATATATATATATATATATATATATATATATATGTATTATATATATTTATGATTTATTCTGTTAGTTCACCCTATCTACTTGTGTTTGGCAATGATCATATATGCAGTATACGTGAGCAGATGATGTTGCAGGTGGATCTGGTGAGGCGTAGAGCTAGAGCGGGGCTAGTCTTAGGAGATTTTTATCACTGTTTTTATATTGTTTTTTATAATTTCAAATAAATTGTAATAATTGATATTACTGGACTTTTGGATAATTATAATAATGTTTATAATTATGGATTTTGGTTTATTGTTGTGGTAATAAATGTTTTAAGTTTCCCTTGTTTTTTGGGAAATGACATTTTAATAAATGAGGTTTATTAATTAATTATTTATTTTATTATTTAAATTAGTAATATCCGGTGGGGTTGTTACATCTGTTGCCAATGACATTTTTGAAATTTTTAGGAACTCTAATGCCTTATAGACTTTGGTTGCCTTTTGACTGAAGTAGAAAAGTCCCTATAGGCTTCAGTTGCCTTTTGACCTGAGACAAAAAAGTTCAAAAAAATAGCAAAAATACCACTGTGTCCTTAAAGGTTTCAGTTCCACAATAACCAGGACCTATAAGACGATGTAAAACTACAAAATTGCATATTGGGGTAGAGTTGATATTAATTTGAAAAGATAATATAATATTTAATACATTTTCAAAATTAAATAATAGAGTAAAAGTTGTTGATAATACAGGGTAGGAAATTATATAATAGAAAAAGATTGAAAGATTGAAAGATTGAAAGTGTAAGCATTATATAAATATTTACTCTACCACTAAATTGTCATTGTTAACGACAATACTATTTTCATATATTGAAAATAATATATTCCAAAATATTTAATTTCTATCTAAATGGAGATGACCTCTTAAAAATATTATTATTATTTTTTCTAAATTATTTTTAACAAATATTTTTTATGGTGTTGGTTGATTAAATTTGAGTATAAAAATACACTAAATGAGGAGACTTTCATACACATCAATTGTATTTTGTGTTGTTAAATCAATAACCAATTATCAAGATTTGGATTATGTTTCTCTACAATGGAATTACTTTAATAAATGATAGAATTATAGGAAATTAGTACATGAATGGCTACTGATTTAATGGATTGGACACTTGAATATTAGTCATGATTTTTTATCACGTGATGTGAATATCTTTTCATTAAGTTGTCTTTTCACTTTGATTACACATGATCATTGCTATCTTTGAAAAAAATGATTTTTGAATCTTTGAATCAAATATGTTTTTAGAATTGGATTCGGCTAGACTTTTGTAGTTCATTGTTTTTTGAAGTATGAAGTTTATTCTAAATTGAATTTGACTATTTTTACATCTTAATATTCCATTTTTATTTGGTGTAGTTTTATAAAAATGTAGAATAGATGATTTCACTTAAGATTAAAATTTTGGTTTGCAAGTATTTCAAAGTGACAATCATAACCACCATCATCAAGCATCTGCACAGAGATTAAATTAAAACGAACATCTGGAGCATGTTTGACTCCTTTAAGCAACAACTACACTCCCATGTTGGTTTGCATGCAAACATCACCAACACCAATCACTTTAGACTCACCATCATTACCCATCTTCAACACTCCAAAATCACAAGAAGTGTAAGATGTGAAGAACTACTTCCTAGGTGTAACATGCAGTGTAGCACCACTATCAATAATGGACATGCTCTCATCAGATACAAGATTAACAGACTCAAAGACACGAAGAAGAGCAAGATCACCACTTGTAGTAGTAGTAGTGACACGATCATCACCACGATCATTCTCTTTCTGCTTGCCTTTCTTGTTTGCATTGTCCTTCTTCCACTTAAAACAATATTTCTGAATGTGCTTTATTTTATTACAATAATGGCACTCTATATTCTTGTATCTTGACTTGGACTTGCTCCTACTTTTCTCTCTACCACCTTTCGGTTCCTTTTTCTGACTTCTCCCCCTAATTTCTATAACAAGCATATGATATTGAGATGAAGAACCATGTGCCTTCCTTCTCATATCTTCATTAAGAGCACTACTCTTTGCCATCTGTAAAGAAACAATATCATTCAGGGCAAAGTTTGTAATTGAAACCCAAAATATCTACCAAGACTCTGGTAGAGTATTCAATAGTCATAGTCCCAAGACTTCATCATTAAAGTTTATACCCATTCCTGATAGTTGATCTAGGAGCCATTGAAACTCATTTAAATGATCAGAAATAGAAGAATTCTCCATGTACCTCAAATTCATCAAGCAATTCAACAAATACAGTTTATTATTGTCCGACTTAGAAGCATACAAAGACTCAATCTTCTCCCTCAAAGTTCTACCATGTGTCTCATTAGCAATGTGATAATAAACATTATCTTCAACATATTGCCGAAGAAAACCACATACCTTTTGGACCTCAAAGTCCCATTCTTCATTAGACATAGAATCTGGCTTCTGTGTAGCAAATACGAGAAGATGCAACTTCTTCACAAACAACAAGTCTTTCATCTTACCCTTCCACAAATGATAATTTGAACCATTCAATGCAACCATCTTTGCATTTGCCTCCATCATTCAAGCAAGTAAATATAGCCCAACCAAGAGCTCTGATGACACTCTGATTGGGAAAAAACAACACAAACAATATACCAGAAAATGCAGCGGATATAATTTCCCCTAACTTGCAAGAATCTATGATGAGCAACAATCAAAGAGCAGCAATAATAAATTACCACAATCACAAATAAAGGCACCAAAGAAATAGCTCCACTATGATCAACAAGAGTAAAAAACCATGAGTCGTCCAGACCAAAGAAATAGCTCCACTATGATCAACAAGAGTACAAAAGAGTCTCAATCAATAGCACAAATTAGTGCCAACACCCAACCAAATAGCAAAGCAACAAAGCTTTCAAATAGAGAAAAATAAGAGAAGAAAAACCTATAAAATCACTACTGTAGTGCGAAATTAATATCTCCCAACTTAGACCTCGTATCAACAATCCGACGGTCAGAATGAAGAAAAATCTATTCCGAACCTACTGTAAGAGTTTCAGCCCGATCCAACGGTAAACGAATCCGCAGTGCCGAGTTTATAGTGACAATTTTGTGAAAAACTTGAACGAACTTTTCCCTCTACCTCTCCCTCTATGTGCTAAGTTTTTAGTGTGTTCTGACTCTATTATTTTTCCTCTCTATTTATTTTGCAGCGCCCTCTCCACTAGGTTAAGTGAGACATGGACTTCTCAAGTTTTGGACATTTTCTCCGCATAGGAAAAGAGCCCAATACCCAACAATTTTGAAGAAGGGTTTTTTATTGAACGAAGGAATTCATTACTTATGGGGAGGAACTTCTTCTCTGATCCCAAAGGTAATGTACTAAACATCGAGTTTGAAGAGTCATTGATTTACTATCAGATATTTCGTGTTTCCAATCAAATATTAAACTTTTGTAATTTGAAGGAAATATATTATGCATGTACCGTGTTCTATGGTGGTAGGAATTTTAACCTGCAAATTTTTAGTATGGACTGGCGTGAAATTGAGAATCCTGTTCCAACAGTTTCTATTTTGCCCATGAAGCCTTTTTGTTCATCAAGCTTTTTTACATCTTTCGTAGTCCGTTTATGCCCATTAAAGGTATGCTCATTTATTATTGTTGGTTTACAATTTACAGTTATACGTTGTTTAATTTGTTTGACTTTTATCTTTTTGAACAATGGTACATAATGTTGAACGACGTCTTTAAGTGGTTTTGAGAGCAGAATCTTGTGTTTGATAAATTAGCATTGCTCATTGATCCACTTTCAAAGAATTTTGAGCTGACTACGGACCTAACAGTTGATGATAGTATTGCTTTGTTTGGTTTGGATGCTCTTGTTAATTACTATGGGTTGTTAGATCCATATAACATGCATTTGAACTACGTTGGAGAGAATACATTTATGTATAAGTTGTTTTCTAGTGAAGGACTTGAACTGACTTATGATCGATTGTCATCTACTTCTTGCCACGTTTTGATGGATGGTGTTAATTGTAGTGAGCCTAAGTTGGATATATCTGAAAATTTCCTGGTGAAAACATTAAGTGCTTTTTATGTTAGATCATGGTCATTTCTAATGTTTTGGTATTCTTTTTTCTGTATATTTTTTTTTTTGCATATCAGTAGTAATAATTATATATTTAAACGTAGTACTTGGATTCTCATTTTGCTACCAAATGTCTATTGAGGGGACAAGAAGAAGTACTTCATATCAACTAAAGATTCGGTCCACTGGCCTTGTAGAATTAGATGGGTTCACAGAAGCAGATATGAGTGTTATTTTACTCGTGGATAGATGCCTTTTTGTAGAGAAATTCGGTTTGCTGCGAGATATGTTATTAAATTGACAATGAACGAAGATGAACCCAACTTGATTAAGATTGTCAAAATGTAGACTTTAATGTTATGAAGAAATTGTCCTTTTATTTTTTAATTTCAGTAGACATGTTTCTATGGTTTAATTTTGGATATGTAATATTTTGATGGCTTTAGACTATGGCATATTTGAGCCTATGTTATTTTAATATATTATGTTGTTTGTCTTGCTATATTACATTTGTATTTTATATATATATATATATATATATATATATATATATATATATAATATTATGTCTTTTTTAAAGTTATTTTTAACGATTATGAGCTGTACATTCATTTTAAGATAGAGATAACAAGAAAAGATTTTAGTTTTAAAATAGGATATGTTTCATTCTAAAAATAATTTTAACAACTTTAAATATCACTATAACAAAATTGACTTTAGACAATACAGAAAAAACTTTGACCTAATGTCAAAAAATCGTGGCCTAATCTTTAGGTAAGGAATTGACAACGAATTTGTAGTCGTTGTGTAAGTGACTCTGACCTATACTATAAACAATAATTTTTTTCCTTTAGGCCGCGAATTTTAAAAATTGTTGCCTAATATACATTAATTAAAAATTACTGTCTAAGATGTTGCAATAGGGAACGGTTTTCTTATCGACTTAATGCAACAATTATTTTTGTGTTCTTTATTCTTTTTGTCACATTTAAAATTATTATTTAAAATAAATATATTTTATTAAAGTAGTAGAAATAAAATAAAAATAAAATTTAGACTACATTAATTAAAACACTTATAATATATAACGAAATTAAAATTTTTCCATATATTGCAAAATTATATTGTAATATTGTCTACATTTCCAAGTAAAGTAATTACAACTAAATAAAAATAAAAGTAATTACAACTAAATAAAAAAAGTAATTACAACTAAATAAAAATAAAACTAATTACAACTAATTAAAAATAAAAAATGTACAATTTATCTTCTCTACAGTTTCATTCCTCTTTCATCTTGATCTTCACACATGTACCATTTAAATTTTTTATGACTCTTCTTCATCTTGATCTTCACCCTCATGCCGCCAAAAAAAAAGAAGAAAAGTTCAATAAATTTTTCAAATAATAATTGCATGCTTGTAAAATATAAAATTATTAGCTCTAAGAATTAATATTACAAGATAGTAGTTGCTAACATATCTCTCTCTAACTCACATGAACATGTTAAATATATAATTTTGAAGAATTATTTCTCAATAATAGAGAAATTGTATGTCAAGACATATATGTAGAAAGATGTATATAAAACAATAGTGAAAATATATTTACATGCAAGTAGAAAGCCAAAATGAAATGGAATAATAATGCCACATACGATGAAGGACAACACACAAAAGCAAACGTTCCGAACATTACTAATTCAAATAAAAAAAATTTGCATACAAAACAAAACATAATGTTGTTATAGTAAAGCAAGAATACCTTCTAATTAAAGTTGAAACCACCAGAAGGCA
>Ga0214543_1013548_pt1 | contig 10167 bp, 4 predicted proteins | sample CNSS2metaG_FD_160094 | JGI IMG/M metagenome (GOLD analysis project Ga0214543, IMG submission 160094) | Root nodule microbial communities from cowpea collected in UCLA plant growth center, Los Angeles, California, USA - CNSS2 | ecosystem: Host-associated > Plants > Roots > Nodule | place: USA...
ATATATATATATATATATATATATATATATATATATATGATATGTTATGATCTTTTAAGATATTTACATTATTATTTTTATTCATTTTGCATAATTGCAGGCCTCGGACAACCTATACATATAAAAAAGAATTTTGAAGAATTTTTTTAGAGCATTCAATTCTTAACAATTAACAAAAATCATATTAATATGTTATTAATGAAACAATGAATAAACATTTATTAAGATAGTAAGATTTGAGTTTAATTTAACTTCATTAAAATGGTTATCAATATCTCTTGTAGTTGAGGAAATAACACCCTGGAATCTTGACAAAGATCACAATAGATCCAAATCTCCATTAGGATATATATACTTTGAATAATTTTAATATCAAATTTTGATATCATATTAAAATTGAAACTTAAACTTAACTTATCTTCATTAAATTGACTCAGTAAAAAGAAATTTATTTTCTCTGATATAATGTAAATTATTTTTATCTCTAATAATATAAAATCTCCAATATACCTTTTTATTATAAGGATATCGAATATGAAAATCAAAGAAGTCCGATAATAATTGACACGATAATCTAAAATTTCTACTGTGATAGATTTTTAATGATTTTGAAACATATTAAACTCTTATATCATATTAAGGTACGTAAAACTCAACATCACTAAATTAACTCAACAAGACAATTTTAAATAACACAATTTTTGTTTCGTTTCATATAAGATTTAATAATAACATTCAAACTTTAAACTTTAAATAATGTAATTTTAAATAAATTTATATACAATTTAAAGTTCATTTTAAAATATTTCTAAAAAATTTAAATAAAAATGTTACTTTTAATAAAATTAACAGCATAAAATTTATATAAAAAATAAACTTTGTCCCAATAAAGAGACAACTCCTCCCTCTTTTAAAAAATCAAGATTAAATTCAATTAAAAGAATAAATATAGAGAATTTGGAGTGAAACGTAAAAAAAAAAAAAGTAAAAAACAATATAAAAGTAAAAAATTCAAAAAAATCGAACATGAATTACTAACTAAAATAACTAAATTATATCTGTTTTTCACAAGTTAGAACTAAATTCACACAAAAAAGAACTTAAAGGACAAATTTAACATTTTACAACAAAATGAACAATTAAACTTTAAAACAAAAAGTGTGTTATATAATATCTAGTAACCTATACATCAACTTCTTAAAAAAAATTCTAGTGTCGACGTCGTTTTCTTGTCCACGCGCTTCTTTCCTTTCTCTTATTCCCATTCTTCTCTCCTAGTTAAATACTATTTCTTCCTTCACATTTTCCAAATCTCGTTCTTCTCAGTTCCCATTATATCAACCTTAATTTCTCTGACTCTCGAACCCTTCGGTATTGAAACCTTGAACAACATGAGTTCGAGTTCAAGAACGTACGAGGAATCGCAACCCCACCCGCTCCAAGAAATAGATTGGCACATGCTGGACAAGTCCAAGTTCTTCTTCCTAGGAACAGCGCTCTTCTCCGCCGTCTCCGCCGCCATCTACCCCGCCGTTGTTCTGAAGACACGTCAGCAAATGTCCGCCGCCGAAATCTCGTGCCGCCACATGTCGCGGTCCATCATGCGGTACGAGGGTCTCCGAGGTTTCTACCGAGGTTTCGGCACCTCCTTGATGGGAACAATCCCCGCACGCGCCCTTTACATGTCGGCGCTCGAAGTGACCAAGAGCAAAGTCGCCGCCGCCACCGTTCGATGGGGGTTCTCCGATGCCTCTGCCACTGCAATCGCTAATGCCGCCGGAGGAGTGGCTTCTGCCATGGCAGCACAGTTGGTGTGGACCCCAGTTGATGTTGTTAGCCAGAGGCTCATGGTACAAGGAGGTAAAAATAAGTAATTTAAATTTAATCCATCATCTCATTAATTCCAAGTGTTTTTATCTTATTTATGGTCACTCCATTTTTGTCAGATTTGATTTCTTTTCATTTTCTTACCAAAAAAAGATCTTTTTTATTTAAAAAAGCTAAACAGGAGAGCTTGCTTGAAATAAAAACTATTACAGTTTTATTAGAACCTTAATTCTTTGTAAAAAAATAAAAATTAATACTCTCCCTTTCTTCTCCACCACAAGGTAAGAAAAATATTAAGAAAAATAATTTAAAACATTAAAAAAGTATTAAATTTCCTTTCATTTAACTGAAGTTTCTTTTTTATATAAATCTTATTTATTTATGATATTTAACTCTGGATGATCATTCAGAAAAGAAGTCTATTTATTTTTTAAATATGATTAATGCTTTACTAGTTACTAGTTAACATAAATGAATTCTCTCATTTATACCAGTTCTGAGAGAAAGTACTAACCTTTTAACAAATGGCCATTGAACTCTGCTTCTAATTCTTGAAGTTTTCTTCTGCAGTGTGCTACAGAAATGGGTTTGACGCATTCAGAAAAATTCTGGGTGTGGACGGTCCAAGAGGGTTCTACAGGGGGTTCGGGGTTTCGATCGTGACCTACGCTCCCTCCAACGCGGTATGGTGGGCTTCGTATTCGATGGTGCACAAGCTCATCTGGGGCACGTTGGGTTCGAAGAAGGAGGGTGTGAGCTTAGGACGCGATTGGAGGGTGGTGATGGGTGTGCAAGGGTTAAGTGCAGTTATGGCAAGTGGGGTTTGTGCCTTAGTGACGATGCCACTGGATACGATAAAGACGAGGTTGCAGGTGTTGGAGGCAGAGGAAGTTAGTGTCGTTGAGGTGGTAAGGGATTTGGTGAGGGAAGGAGGGGTTTTGGCTTGTTACAGAGGGTTGGGACCAAGGTGGGTGTCCATGTCCGTTTCTGCAGCCGCCATGATTACTACCTATGAGTTCTTGAAACGTGTGTCGGCTAAGAATGGTGATAGATTAACACTGTCTTCAGTCTAGAACTAAAAAATATTGATTTTATTTGAAATCTAAAAGCTAATTCAAAACATGTATTTTATTAACAAATAATATATATTTGTTCTTTTATATATTTTAGTAGGAATCAACCAATTATTATTAGATGGAAACACAAGTGTAACAACATCTATGGATAACAAATAAATAATGAACATAATTAATAAAATTGGTAGAACTATTATCACAATAAAAAGATAATCATCAAAACATTAAAATTGTAATAAAATATAAACATTAAAATCAATTATAAAATAATGGGCTTTTTCATATAATTGTTCAATAAAATCACTTTTTAATTTTTCTTCATCACTATTTATTAGAATAGTTTCATGTGGAAAAAAAAAGAAAAAAAAAAAGGCTAAAAGAGTTAAAAAAAATGTGTGTATATGAAAAGATATTTAAACATTAATCTCATTGTAAATTATTATAGGGTTGCATATACAAAATAATTTCCTTAGTGCAATACTGAATTATAATTTTACATTATATTATTTTTTTAAAAATCAAACAACTGAAGTAATAAGCTTTTTTGCATAATAGTATGTTTTCAAAAATATACATTGATTTACATCTATTTGAACGAAATGCCAAATAGTTTTCATTAATCGTACTTTTTGCATAAATGAATAATAAAGAATAATAATTAAGTTAAAATTTATTTGATACTAATAATTGATAAATGTCTTACCGGTTTAAAATTATCATATAGTGACAATTTTATGACAAAAAAATATTAAAAAATTAATTTAAAAATCAATTTTTTAAAGACTAATTTAAAAATTATTATTTTTTAATTAAAATTTAAATTAATAATATTAGTGATCAATTTAAAACTAATTTATAATAGAAGATCAATTATAATATTTTGAAACTATTTTAATTACTATAATAATTCTTAATTTATAAATTAGTTATTGACTAATTTTTTTTGTCACTAAAATTTTGATCATTAATCAAAGATTTTTTTTATTATTTGTATGAGTAAGATAATTAGCTAATAATATTCATTTTCTAATTCAACAATTAAATATGAGTTATTCTTTAAAATTCTTAAAATTAAATAAAATGAAAAAGTAAATATCTTAAAAATAAATTAGAAATAATATATATATATATATATATATATATATATAGTATGTATATATTTATATATAAAAAAACTTTTTATAATAATATCTTTCATAATTTGGATTCATATTAATATTGGAAAGAATCAAAATCATCATCTTTATTAAATGAAAATGACCCTAGCGTTATTTATTTTTTCCAGTGATTAAAATTATGTGGAAAACTAAAGTAGTTAATTTGTCGTCTTTAAGCTTTTCAATACAAAGATAATAGGTCTTTAATATTATATAATATTTTACTTAGAGACAAATTAGTGCTCACCTACTCTCTCTCTCTCTCTCTCTCTCTCTCTCTCTATATATATATATATATATATATATTACCATTGTTAGAATGGTGAAAACATCCACCTTTTCGATTCAAATTTCCAGGATTCTTCCATAGTCCCTTTCTACATCCCAAATACAAATCATAAAACCCCCAAAAAGAAGTGATAGGTTGCTTTTTTAGTTAAGTAAAAGAAACAATTTTGTATGTTTAGGTGTTGGATATTTTGAAAGAAAAGGAAAAAAGGCTAAATTTTTTATTTATTATATATATGCATATTATTTCTTTATATTATGGTGGAATGGAGTCTTTATTGATTATGTGAATGATTAAATTTTGTTAACATTATTTTTATTCAACAATTTATGGCCTATTATCTAATTTGGTAATTTTTAAAACAAAGTAAATTAAATGATTAGCGAACATATAATTAATGACCTAATTTTATGTTATCTTTAAAATATATTGTTTTAATTTTTGTTATATAAATATTTATCTTTATATAATTAAAATTCATAGTGAATATAATTATTGAATTTATAAATTATATTATAACTAAATTTTATAACAAAATTATGCAATATATTTCAAACATATATATGGTCTTTCAAGTGCTAAAGTTTTTAATTAAGTTATAGTTTAAGAGTTAAGCGAGATAGTGACTGATTCAATTATTTCTTCTCATAAACTTTTATTGTTCAAACATGTTATTGCTTAACCTATAGTACATTAAGGTATAATAGCAGATTTATGCCATTCAAGTGATAGTATGACACTTGAAGGATAAAAAAGTTATTGTTGGTTTTATTCATTAAAAGATGGGTTTAAATGATGATTTATCTATGATTATTTACCTATTAGTGCAAAATTATTTTTTTATGACGACTTATTATATGCGTTGTAATTTATCTATCATAATAAATTATGTAATAACAAAATTGTAAAAATGATAAGATTTTCTATGTTAGACATTACTAGAACCGATATAGAAAATGAGTACGGTAATACTTTTATAATAAAATAAACTATTTTTTATATCGGTTATACTTAAAATAGACATAAAAAGTTATAGTGACAACAATGTTTGTAATAAAATAAAATTTTATGTCAATTATACTTGGAAGCGACAGAGAAAATGGGAGGGTTACAATTTCTAATGAAATAAAAGAGTTTCTATGTCGCTTTGTCACTATAATTAGCATAATATCTTTAATCTTTTTCTTCCCTCATTCCTTTTTTGCGTTTCACTTCACCTTCTTATTTGTTTTCCTCCTCTACATTGCACCTTGTTGCACTATTACTCCTCGCTCTTGTCGAAGTCTCTACTCCTCGCTCCTCACTCTTGAACTTTAGTGGAAGTCAGTCCTCACTCTCATGTTGTGGTGCATTCACTACTCACCTCGTTTGGTAATTGGGTGTTTTCCTTTTATTTAGTGTTTTCTTCATTCCTATTGTGATCAATGTAGGTGTAATAATGTGTTTATTGTATTTTTTATGCTGACATTAGAGTCCCATAGTTCCTTGGCGAAGAAGTTCGCAACGAGAGTGGTAGTGGAGGCGAAGAAAGGGGCGGTGAGAATGTAGACCTTGCAAGTGTGAACGAAAGTGGAGGAAACATAGTAGGCAGTGAATGACAACAATAATAAGTAAGGATGTCAAAAAAATCTGTACCCGCGAGTATCCACAGATAAAACCCGCAACGGGTAGGAACTGGAATGGATACCCGTAGGTAACGGGTATGAGTATTTTTAATACCCGCATGTTAATGAAACGGGTATGGGTATCATAGTATTCGTACACGTGGATACCCGTACCCACTATATTCTAATTTAAATTAAAAAAAAAACATGATTAAAATATTAACATATTGATTTTGAATGAGTTATTTTTTTATCAATTAGTTTTAAAAAAAAATCATTTCTTTGTAAATTGTCATTCAACACTATTTAAATGGATTATTTGGACTTTGTTTAAAAATTATGAATGTTATGTTTGTATTTTATTTGAATTTACGATTAAAATATGTTGTTAAATATATTTTTTTTAATTTTTGGTAAATACTCACGGGTAACCGTGGATATTAAAAAATTATGCGGGTACTCGCATAACGGATACCTACATAACAGATACCTGACGGATATGGATAAGGGTACGAGGCAGATATTTATTCGGCAGGTAGGGTATGGGCAAGTTATTACCAGTATCCTACACGCCCCGTTGGCATCCCTAATAGTGAGCATGAGGAGCTCCTGTTGCTTGGTCTTGAGCTTTAGGATGTTTGGGAGTGAGAAGAGTCATAAAAAGTGAGATTTTCTATGACAATTATGGAATTAACCGACATAGAAAGTGGAAACTTTCTATATCAACTGTATCTATGTTGGTTCTTTAGCCAGTATAGAAAGCCCTTTTTAACCGGCATAAAAGTCATCGTTGCAATAGTGATTGTTTAAGTAAGGAAAAAACTACATAAATTATATCTCCTCCATTGAAGGGTTGCTAATACTGTTGAAATGACGCTCAAGTGATATGTCATATCACTTCAGCAAGGATATTTTTTCTCAAGTTACATGATTTATCATTCAAGTGATACATTCATTTCTATGTTTTATAATTTAGTTTTACTATTAAACTATCCTTGATTAGTTGTTTCAATGGAATATGAATTGTTACTTCAGTTATAAGTATGATGTAACTTATATGAGAATGTAGTTATATAATCAAAGGAGTACGATTAATAATTATATTATTTTATGAATAATGTGTTAACTCTTTGGCAAGTATACCAATTCAATGCAAGTAGTAAAATGAAAGTCCAAGTATTGTTTTTCCAAGGGATTTGTGTTTGTTTGTCTAATTGTAATTATTTACTAATTTTAGCAATGATGACAACATTAAAGGTTGATTTATTTCACAAGATAAAAATGTAAAATTACTAAACACTAAAGTTATGGAATAATTTAGGAAAGACTTCACTAAGGTTGGATTTCATGAACTATAATAACACAATATTTCCTACACAATCTCTCTATCTTGCTCAAACATCCACATCAAGCATACTAGCCTTAATTCCTTATAAGCAAGTTCTAAGTCAATGTGTCAAAATATTAATTCCTTAACTATTTTAACACAAGACTTGCATTAAGATTCGATGTCTAGAATGACCTAGAGATTACGTCTATTCCTATAGCCTAATCTCATGGTTGTTCTATCCAAGGTTAAGTTTCAATTCATTTCCCAATGATTAGATACAACAAAATAGCAAAGATTTCCATCATGCACATTAATAATTGAGATAAAACATATGAACAAAGACAAAGATTATATTGCATAGGAAAATTACAAAAAGTACAAGTTCATTACATCCATCCCCAATGAAAGAGGAGTTTAGTCACTCCTAAGCATCTAGAGCACAAAAGATGGATGAAATTGATGGAATGAATGAAGTAATTTGAGTTCTTCTTGCCCTAAGATGGTATTTCCCGTGTTTTTTCTAGCTTTGTTGCATTCCCACACACCAGCACCCTAATTTCGTGTAACTTTCGAAACTATAACCACTTCAGAAAACTGTCTTGTCGTTGGGTGACCTAGCTATCTCGTTGGGCAACTTGGCATGCTCGCTGGGCGACACAGTCCTGACAGTACAACCTCATTTCTTCTCCAATCCTTCACTTTTCTATACAATAATCCTCAATAAAAGACAAAAAAAATACCTAATCTAAAAGAAACCTAAAAACATATCAAAACTTCCCATAAAACACATGAATGAATACAATTAAGAGTTCCAATCAAACATGAATAATAAGTGTTTTTCACACTTATCATAATGCATTGAGAGTAAACCTATGGTGATGTTTATAAGTAATAAATAAAGTGATATTGCAATGATGAATATATGAGTATATAAGTAGTAACTTGGGGTGTATTATTAAATTGTTAAGGATTTATGTGTATTATTAAGTCATGAGATTAAATAAGATTTCAAATTCTATTGAGAATGAGTCAAATAGATAAAGGTGTCAAATGATAAGAGTTTAATGGTTGGGCTTCCTTGTTTACTAGGGGGCTTTGGCCCTTAATTTATTTTCTTTACATAAATAAAAAATAATCATATAAGTAAAAGCATTTTTTTTAATTTTATTAAATTTTATATATTTGGTCTCCTCAAATTTATATACACTTATAAAAGAAAATTTTGACACCCCAAAATAATTTTGAAGATCCGCTACTATGAGAGTTGATGAAATCTTTTCACATCAAAGTTGGGATGAAAAGTATAAGAAATAAGAAATTATTGTTATAAGAGGTGTAAGAAATAACTCTATATAGGAGTTATAATATATGAGATCGATACCAAAGAACAAATTGTTTGATAAACAAAACATTATGATAGATTGATAAGATAAATCTCTGAGTCTAAATTCAATATTAATCTTCCAAAATGGAACAATCATTACATCTAATATTGATGAGATGACCTTATATAAACTTAATATGTGATCATATATGTATAAATGTTGATTATTATATGTTTAATTGAATAGGTAGCTCATCCTTATATTATGTTAGTAGGGGTCGCAATGTGGGCTTGGCTTGGTGAGCCGATCGGCAAGCCCACCAAAAAAATGCGGGGTAGGGAGGGTTGGCTCGTGTCTCGTAGAAAAAAAAAACTTTCACTTGGTTACTTTTCTTCTATATTTTTGTATGGACATTCCAAATTGTTGTATGAGTGGAAAAGACAAGTGTTATGTATTTATGAGCATTCTAAACTTTGAAACTTTGAAGAATTCATCGTGCATGACAAAGTACTAATGTGTATATGATGAAAATGTTAGATTATCAATTTATCATTGAACTTCCTAAAGTCTTTGTTTAATTTTGTGAACTTGTTAAAGTTTTCCAATTTGGTAACATTGAAAGTTTTATCATAAGAATTTAAAAAAAAAATAGTGAGTCGGGCCAATCTTTTGAACCTGCATTTTCAAAGTGGGACGAGTCAGTCTGACCCGCATTTTACAAGTCAAGTGCAAGTCGACCCACATTACCACCCTTATTGATCAGTACATATATGTATCAACCAATAAAAAAGCTTTAATCACCTTTTAAAGCTCGACAATTATATGCATTTATATCATATAGTCATTAAAGCTAACATTTATTGGATACTTAATCGACGTTACATTTTAGATAGTTCACTCAACTAGAAAATTACAACTTACTTAAGCTTTATTTATACTTTCCCTTAAACTCTAAAAAATTTCTTAGTTTCTTTTAATGAAGGATAAAAAGTGTAGATCTTCTCCTATCAAAATGAACTTGCCTTACAAAGTTACTTACATAATTTTGTCACTTGTCTTGTAAATGCAAAATCAAAGTTTTGCAAGAATAATTAATATTTTGTAATTAATTATGATAATTAATATTTTGTAATTAATTATGATCGTGTTTTAAAATGATACTCGATTATATTTTTTTGAGTACTATACTCTGAAATCAAATTTAAAATAATTCTGTTTTGATTAATAGTGTAAAAGTTTTTGTCATCGTGAATAAAATTTAAACTCCAAATTATATTTTAGATTTAGTGTAAATAATTTAAATATTAATATAATATTATTTTAATATTTTGTAAATTTCTTAAAAAAATTATTTAAATTCATAAAATAAAAGAAGAGACAGACAATTAATAGCGAACGTATAACTAGTATCATAAGATCATAAGAGTCATTAACTTTGTTAGATATTTAACTTTTATTAAGTAATTAATACGTTATAAAAAAGACTTGGTTTCATATATATATATATATATATATATATATATATATATATATATATATATATATATATATATATATAT
>Ga0214543_1013550_pt1 | contig 10164 bp, 4 predicted proteins | sample CNSS2metaG_FD_160094 | JGI IMG/M metagenome (GOLD analysis project Ga0214543, IMG submission 160094) | Root nodule microbial communities from cowpea collected in UCLA plant growth center, Los Angeles, California, USA - CNSS2 | ecosystem: Host-associated > Plants > Roots > Nodule | place: USA...
CGGCCTCCCATCGCGCGCCCTCCGCACCTTCCTCTCCATCCCCTCCCCCTCCCTCCGCTCCTTCAACTCCCTCCTCCACGCGCTGCTCTCCTGCCGCGACTTCGCCTCATTCACGCGCCTCCTGCCGCACCTCCCCCGCTTTCGCGGTCCCGACGCATGCTCCTACAACATCCTCATCCACGCGTGTTCTCTAACCGATGACCGCGATCGGGCGTGGAAGCTGTTCAACGAAATGCGCAGGCGAGGCGTTCGTCCGAATCAAATTACGTTCGGAACTCTAATTAACTTGCTGTGCAAAAGCCCTCAATTGCACCTTCCCAAGGCGTTTAAGGTGAAGGAAGAGATGGAGAGGGTTTTTAAAATTAAGCCTAATGCTTTTGTGTACACTAATTTGATTAAAGCTGTTTGCGAGGTGGGTGATTTTGATTCCGCGGTTAGGCTGAAAGATCAGATGGTGAGGAACAGTTTGAAGCTTGATGCTGTGGTGTACAACACTTTGGTTTCAGGGTTTTTAAAAGGGGGGAAGAAGGATATAGGGTTCAGGGTTTTAGAGGAAATGAAGAGTGGTGGTGTAAAGCCGGATTCTGTGACGTGTAATGTGTTAATTGGGGAGTTTTGTAGGGAGGGGAAGTTTGAAGAGGCTTATAGGGTTTTGGATGATGGGTTAGAGGGTGTGAAGCCTGATGTTTTTGGCTACAATGTGGTTATTGGTTGGCTGTGTAAAGAGGGGAAGTGGAGGGAGGCTGATGATTTGTTTCGGGACATGCCAAGGAGACAATGTGTTCCTGATGTTGTGACTTACCGCACCCTGTTTGATGGGCTTTGCCGGTGTATGCAGTTTGAGGAAGCAGGGTTGGTTTTGGAGGAGATGATTTTTAAAGGCTATGTTCCGCGTTCCTCCAGTTTGAATGAGTTCGTTGGTATGGTGTGCAAGGAAGGGGATTTTGAGTTGCTAGGGAAGGTTTTTAGTGGTTTGGTAGGTGGGAGATTTTGCTGTGAGGATGTGTGGAAAACTTTGGTTTTATTGGTTTGTCAGTCGGAAAAGTTGTTGGGAGACTTTGAGCCTTTTAATGAATTGGTGTTGGCATGAATTCTATATTGGGTTTCAGTAAATATGCAGTGAGATTCTGTTATTTCCAAAATACGTATTTTCAGGGATAGCCTGAACTCTCCAAATCCTGTCAAGCATTGAACTAGATCTATATCAGAGAGGTGAATCTATAGTCCACAAAGCAAAGATGAATATCCATGAAGAGTAATTGCAATCAAGTGCTAAAGGCTTGGAGTTTTGTTTGGACACAGCTTTTGTTGAAGGAGATATGCTAACTGAGGCCTTCTAAGCTCCCCCTTCCAACGAAGGGTCATCAAGTCACCAGTTGCATTTCTGTAGATTCTCCAACCCTGGAGGTAGGTAGCTTCCATCTAAATTATTGTGAGTTTTGCATTATACTTTTAATTCAATAGTATCTTTCGTTTTGATTTTTATAGGATAAAGTGAATGAGATGCATCTAATTGTGATTAAATTAAAATGATATGGTAATAAAACATAGGTCTTGTTTTGACGAATTTCTCTATGAGGATTTTATGAGAGAAAATTAGGAAGAAAAATTGAAATGAACTTTTCCTTAATTTTAAAATTGGTTTATGCACAAGCTAATTTGTAGAAACTATCTCTTTATAGTTTCTTTAATTTGTTTAAGTTGTGTATAAAGTAATTTTAACAAAACTTTTCATTTTTTTTCTTTTTCTTTTTTATTTTTTGTCTTAGAAATAAATCCCCATGGAAAAGGTTGTACACTAAGCAGATATATGGACTTGCTCGCTTGGTGCTTCCATTTCCATTATAACAAGCTAAACAGCCCACTGGGAAAGAAAAATAAATGATTTTACTATTTTCTTGATATCTTAGTGGAATTTCTGTAGCTCAATTGAGGTGGTTGATATGCTACATCGCTGGGTAATTAAGTTGATGAACGCTGTAACATCAAATAAGGTCATTGTTCTGAAAATCTTAATTTCATTTAAACTGCTTAGAAAATGAATGACAGTTTATTATTTTCATTGTATCTTGTTGAACCGATTTGAATGGAAAATAAAATGATTCCAAGGTGATAGAGATACACTATTTTTTTTTACTGACTTGTGATTTTAATGTCTCATTGTCGGTGCGTCTTTTTTGTTATGATGAATATAGATATGTTGCAATATTAGAAATTTAAAGTATGCTAGTTAAAAATATTTATGAGATTATCTATAAAGTTTTCTAGACACCTAATTTAATCGAAGATAGTGTATTTGCTTCTGCCTCAAGAAAAAAGATTTCTAGTTTCAACATGATTATTCTTTAAAGAACTGTGTTGTCAAAATCTGGCTTAGGGTAAGAACGGTCTTCTTGTGGTGCTACGGCTGCATCGTTCTTAGTTCACGATCGAATGGTTGTCAGGTGGCATATTAAGTTTAATGGAAGACGTTGATGGTTTGGTCAGTGGACCAATCTTAGCATTACCTAACTTCACCACGTCATTTAAGATAGATGTGATTCTTCCAATGAAAGCATTGGAGCTATCCTGCCCTAAGAAGGAAATCCCTAAGCTTACTTTTAGTGAAAAATTAAAGGGTAGTCATATTAAATACTTTACCTATGACAAAAGGTTTTATGTTCTTGTTAGGTCTTTGCAAAATTGGCAGTACTATCTTTTACTTAAGAAATTTGTGATTTACAATGATCACAAATCCCTAATATACTTGAAAAACCAATGGAAACTTAAGAAGAGACACTCTAAGTGGGTAGAGTATATTGAGAAATTCACACATTTAGAAGCTGATGCTCTTTCAAGAAAATGTATATTGCTTAATACTTTTGAAACTAACTTTTAGGCTTTAATAACATAAGAGAGTTGTATCCAAAGGGTGATTTCTCTAAAATATTTCTTGAGTGCTAAAAGGATTCACACAAAAACTATTTTCAACAAGACGAGTTCCTTTTCAAAGGTAAAGGATTATGTTGTCAAGGGGTCTTTAAGGGATACACTCAGAAAGAAAACTCATGAAAGAGTTGACAAGACGTTTTGGGGCTTTGAAAACCTTATTTACATTACATGACCAAATATTTGGGGGCTTCTCCTTGCACTCCCAACCCTTTCTCCTGTGCTCCAAAAACTTTTTTAATTCCAGCTTTGTCCATAGTAAAAAAGTTAAAAATAACGGAAGAAAGAGAATAAAGATTAAGTTTGTAACTTTCTCTGTATTTATCACCTCACCTGCACCCCCAAAAAGAATCTGATTTCTAGTTTGACCTAGCACCTTATTTCTTTCTCCTCCATTCGTGGCGCATTAATTCTTCCTTTTTTTCCTTTTCTATTCGAGCAGCTCTCAGTAGCAGCAGCAGCAATTGCCTCCAGTTGCCTCCACATTCCTTCCACACTCCATTGTCAAGCAATCCAGTTAAGTTTTTCTGAACCATTTATCTATATTTTTTTTATTTTACCTCAAGGCTCAAATGGTGTGTGCAATAATATGTGCAATAGATGCATAGATGAATAGATCCAATTATAATTTTTTATTTATAATAGTGACTATTTTAGTAACTAATCATTTTTAATTTTGTAAAGTGGTATTTGGTCACTATAGTGACTAACTATTTTTGGTTTCTAAAATTGGTTTATAATTGAGGATTTTCTTGTAGTGTTGAATACACATCACACCAATCACATGTAAATAAAAATAACATTATTTTCATTAGAGTAACTTAATTCAATAATATATGTCAAAACCCCAAAGTAATCTAAATTATTCGTATACTAACTAAAACTCCACTATTTTGTGTTTTTAAGTACATGTTCAATTATAGTCTCCCTAATTTCCTTTGGAAGAACACCATGAATTGAAAGAGGGAGAAAGAAATGTAGAAATACATGACAATTCATCCTTATATTTCCCCACCTTAGATGTTTATACATAGAGACATATTGGATGAATAACCGTCTGGAACCTTTAAATCAAGTAGAAATTGACAAAAATGCATGTTTTTTCTAGATATGACATGGTATAACATGCATACGTAAATGTGTATTTTCCTTTTTCAATCATGGTCGCATGAAGCTTTGGGTACATATACTCCTATGGACAAGATCAAATCATGAGTTTATATTATATTTTGCCTCTTTTTTTCAAGATTCATCAATGTTCCTATTTTATGAGGTCTTGATGGAGAATCAAAGGTTAATGAATTCTTAGGAGCAAATGATGAGATTCTATTAAACCCAAGGGTGTACATAATAAATAAAGGATGTCCTTAGCAAAAGAGGTGCAAGCAAGAAAATGAGGCGTGTGAAAGCAAGCAACTCATTTGGCATACAAATCAGTATTGGTGCCCAACAACCATTGATGGTGCCCAGCGTCCACATTGCAGTGTTCTCTTTTTTGCTTGTTTGGGGATGCAAGGCGCAAATAGGAGCACACACGTTTTCCACACTTTGTCACATGTTTCACTTGGTATAGCTAAATCCGTGATCACAAACATAAAATTAGGGGTTTAACCTTGTTTTAGAACAAATTAGCACATGCAAATTAGTAATCCTTCTCCCTATAAAAAAAAGGTTGCTCATGTATAATTCAGATTTGGAATATATGCAAAGTCATTCATAAGATAATGCTTTGGTGCATGGTGTGTGAGTTCATCGGAGCTAGCTAGTCCAAGTGGAATTCCTCCACTTATCTCATGTATTCATGAGTGGCGTGGTGAAGGGCACAATTCCATTTATCAATGTTTCCTTCACTTATCTTGCAAAACGTGCGAGTGGTGTATTGAAGTGTTTATCACTTATCTCAAATGGCTTATGAGAGTGGCACATTGTCGTTTGTCTCACTTATCTTGGATAGTTATTGAGCAGCGTGATGAATATGGTTCATCCATTTATCTTGGCGTAATCTCCAAGTGGGTTGGCAACTTCCATCTTCTATTCCATTCATTAGTTCATTCAGTTCACGTCCTCCATCTCCTCATCAGCATAGCATGTTTCAATCCAATAAAGCATTTCATCGAACAAGTTGTGTGCATTTTGTTCATCCATGGTTCAACTCGTATCACAATTATGTTGTCACAAACAATTTTTTTAATATGTATTACATATAGATTGTGACATAATTTTAGAAATTTTCAATAAGGCATGTAAAAAAATCATGTTTTTACTAATCAAAATCATAAGTTGTTGGATTTTTCTCTAACATTTTATCTTCTTTATTTTTGTTGTTCTCCCATCTTGTATCAATATTAACTCACAAGTGTATTACATTTTGAAATTCAAATTGCGAGTATTTTAAATTGATGAAAGAATGGAAATCTATTAGAAAAAAAATTCAAAACCTATTGGTTCAAACTGAGTTTTTTCTTCATTTCGTATGTTTAACATGGAATATTTTGTTCTAAAACAACAACGACTTGAACCAATTTAAATAAGTTGAAATAACTTTTGATTCTTCCATTCCATCTTCACCAAACCAAATTTCAATAAACCTTTGATTCTTTCATTCCATCTTCACCGAACCAAATTTCAATACAAAGCTTATGCTTATTTTCCATTCAATATTCAACATAGCCCATTTAAAATCTATTAACTCAAATTATATAAATTTTATCTCAAACACTTTAAACTCTTTAATATCTCAAAGCATACCATACATAGCGAACCATAATTATTTTTTCTTATTTTTAACTTGTTTAAATTAAGATTAAGCTAACCATACTTTAGAAATTTAGTAATTTATATAAAATGAAATTTGAATAAAATTAATTTTTTTTCTATTTATAAATTTTTAACTTAAAGAATAAAATATATGTATTTCATCTTCTTTTAATTACTAAAATTCTTAAAAACATTAACTGGTTCTTACATTTTTTTTTCGGTAAATAATAATATTTGTATCAACTTACCATTTAAAACATTTTTTTTTTCGGAATGTGTGAATATTTTTAAATGTTTCTATGTAACTTTTTATACGTAAATATAATATGTTTGAATGGAACAATGATCTTAAAAATATAATCTAATTAAAAATATTTAACACTATTTTGTATATATAACTTGACTTGATTGAACGAAATAATTAAAAAAATGGAACTCAAAATTAAGAATATCTAACCTTGATTCAAGCTCTCACAAAAGCCCTTATCTAATGACTATAATTGTCAGTTGGAAAACTAGTAGTTTTGAATTTAAATGAATTATGTTTCTTAAACTTGTAAAATTCTTGTGGGGAAAGAAAGTATATCTTAGATTTCTTGAAGCCATTAATATTATATTGAACCAATTGTCGTCCCCATCAATAATTTATTTCAATTATTCAATATCTTACATTATTGACCTTTGTTAACGTGTACCTTAAGTTATCCAAAAATTAATAATGAAAAAAAATATCAAAATACACACATAAAAACTTGCCTCCGTTATTTTACAAAAGAAAAAAAAATCATAATTTCCTTGAATAAGAATTGAGATATCATTCACATAAATTTATCCAATAATTGAAAAAAAAAAACATAGAAAATGAGTTGCTAATAATTTTAAAATCTTAAATTAAAAATGAATTTCTCTAGGAACTTAAATGGTTGAAATAGTAAATGTTTATGTGAATCAGTAGGCACACATTATATACTTAAAAAAAACGATATGCTTTGCAAGTTACATATTGGCCTACATTCATCATGACACTCTTATCACGTTTCCTTTAAATGCATAATAATTTATATGTTGATATTTATCCTTAGAACTAAGGTTTTTTACACATGGTGTAATTTTATTTTGAAATTATCATAATGATGCAAGTCTTAAAAAAAATTACATATAACGAATAAGTTGTGTCAAATTGAAACGACTTCATAATGAATAAGTTTTGTCAAACTGAGATGACTTCATAACAAACGATCTATGTGAAGTTATAGTTAAAAGTAAAGTTGTTGCAGCTTGAGACGACTTCAGTTCTAGAATAAAATGAATGGAAGTTGTATCATGTTGTGACGACTTCTATTCTGAATTAAATGAACTAAAGTTGTGTCATATTCATGTTGTAACGACTTCATTTTTGGAGAACTGAAGTCGTCACATCATGACTCGACTTTAGTTCATTTCATTTAGAATCGAAGTCTTCATAGCACGACACGACTTTAGTTCATTTTATTCTGAGTTTGAAGTCGTCTCAAACTACGATAACTTTACTTTTAATAGAATACGAAATTGTGTCAATTTAGTATGACTTATCCATATACGAAAATAGTATACTTTTAAGAAAATAGTATACTTTTAAGAAATAAAACTTTTTTATTGATTTTCTTTCCAACCAAGGGGATCAAGTGAGTAAGTAAACTTAAATTTAATGATATGATAAATTTCAGTTTGGAGTGAGTCATTAGGTGGAGATGACTTACACCATCACTGTATAAGGAGTAAGATTACTTTGAAGTCTCTTAATTAATGTTCAATTTTTTTCAATATTATAAAAAAGTACAACACATATGATTCTGATTAAGTTCTAAAAATAACAGTATAAAATATTCATGTTTCGTCTTTTAAGTCGCTTATTTGTTCAACAACAAATTATGCAAGATACAACTATTTCATTTGTTAGATGATATAATATTATATAGTCTTCTTTTCAAGTATAATAAACAGTATGATACTTAAATGATAAGCACATAACATAGTACTTCACGAATATTCGTATGTTTATTTTATGTTATATGAAATGTTTGTGTTCTTATGTTTAATAAGAAGATCCCACAAAACTTACAACACATCAATCTCAAAGAATCTCTTAAAACCTAAGTTAAAATTATTTTGCTTCAACAACTTCCAAGTGTTTTGTCAACTTAGAATAGTCTATATCCTCCATACAACACTATGATTTATACAAGTTCAAATAAATACATTTTGTCCAAAAATAGATAATATATCGAGTTATCGAGATATTACTTTAAAAGATAACATCATTTAATGTATCATGTACGTCCAAGCTTAGATGCAATGGGTGTGAAGTTTCTCAATCACTAGAAAAAATTTACAACAACTCTATTATTCTATGTCTATATAAAAACTTTTGTCAAGAAGAAGACCATATTGTGAAGAAGACTCTAAACAATAAGACGAGAACCAGAATTTTTTTTTTTTTTTTAAACGAGACTGCGTTATCATTCCTAAATGTAACCTTCAAAAACCATGCATTAAATTAATTTATTTTTCCTACAATTTTGCAATTGCAAATCAACACTAATCATTGTTGGATTTGCAGGCCAAGTACAGTACACAAAAATCTAAGCTTTTTAAAATAGAAATCATACACATAAATTCTTTTGGGTACAGATTCATGTGAATTAATATACATCATTACTCCCACATGTCTAGTTGAAAACAATGTTTTGCACCTAGTGTTAACGTTATTGCCCCCACATTCATCATGTCACTGTTATTACAGTCACCTAAAATAAAAATCGAATCCTTTTGTCAGAGTCCCCCACTGCATCACAATGATGTTTTCTTCGTACCCTTCGCTTTTAAAGGAAACCACCTACCCTCAATATTATTGTGAAAATTACTTAAATCTAAAATTTGCCACATGGCCTAAATGTGTTCAACTCCAAAAATAAAAATTGACCCACAATAGTTTTCTGAAAAAGATGGCATCTTTTTTAAAAAAAAAAAATTGAAAACACCACTCATATCACTCAGAATCAATGCTACACTTTCCCCATATAGCACATGACCAACACACCAACCTTCTTCATTAGTTTCATTATTAAATATTGGTAGCGGTTGGATGTAATGTAATCATACAGTGAAATCCAAATCTTGCATGAACCACAAAAAATCTTTCTTTTTGAAACATGAAACCTTTTTTGATTAATGGGTTTGGTATGGTTTTTAGGGTTAGATGCAAACAAATGTAGCATAAATCACAGCCTTCTTTATGAGACATGAACACTTTTTTTTTGTTAAATAGGTATAATTGTATTTTTAGGGTTGGATGCAAATCTAGCATGATTCACAACTTTCTTTATGAGACATTTTCAAATAGGTTTAATTATATTGTTAGTTTTATATATTTATGTGTGATTTTAATGTTTTAACTTCTATTGTTACCATTTAAATTTTTTAAACTTTTAATTCATCAATATTTAACATAAATATAATACAAAGATAAAGATAGTATATTATTGTCTACACAACAATGTCAAAATTTTCATATTTAACAACATTAACAAAATAAATATAAAAGGTTACTATTTAATAAAGTTTTTATTTGAGTATTATATTTAAAAGGAAAATTAAATTTAAAAAATTTAAGTATGTTTTTCGCTTTTACCGGAACAATTTATATGGAATCTAGTAAAATAAATAATTAAAATGTAAAAGGTTATTATTTAATAAATTTTTTATTCGATATATGTAAAAGGGAAATTAAAATTAAATAATTTAAAAATTAGAAAAAATAAACGTGGTAGATTAAATTAACAAAAATTAATATTACACGTAAACTAAAGTAAGAATAAATAAACTAAGAGTATAATTGAGGTTTACAAATGTTGTCTTTATGTGTACCATTTTTCACCAGTCTCATTGAATAAAGTTGGTATCGTGTGGGACCTAGGAGTCCAATAAATTGGTCTTACAAGTACAATATTATAAAAATTATTTTTAATGAATGAAATGTTGCGTTCCTTAGTTTAAGACCTGAGCATATAAAAAATTATTTGTGATGTTAGAGTATCAATTTTTTCATGATATGTGTGAGTGCTCAATCCTTTATCGTAAAACATAAGAAAATTTACTTAGGACAAGATTAGATTGTGTGTCTAATTTTAAATATTACAACTTAAAAAAACAATAACTAAATTTTGATATTTATAATATATATATATATATATATATATATATATATATATATATAAAAATATATAATATATTATAAAATATATGAAATATATAGGTATATTAAGTATATGAGATATTAATTAATAAATAAGATGGTAAAAAGTTAATAACAACAATAATTCTCTTAAACTAAATACAAAAAATAGCACTCCATTTTTTTTTAAATAAATGTCATTTATAAAAAAACAATATCTCTTATAAGTCATTAATCTTTCTATTAAGACATCAATGAAAGAAATT
>Ga0214543_1013552_pt1 | contig 10162 bp, 9 predicted proteins | sample CNSS2metaG_FD_160094 | JGI IMG/M metagenome (GOLD analysis project Ga0214543, IMG submission 160094) | Root nodule microbial communities from cowpea collected in UCLA plant growth center, Los Angeles, California, USA - CNSS2 | ecosystem: Host-associated > Plants > Roots > Nodule | place: USA...
CAGGTAGCCCCTCCTGGGTTCAAGTTGACATATATCGACCGGGAAGAAGCCAACTGAGGAGATAGCGGACTACGTAGTAAGGTGAGTTTTGTGCCTAACCTCTTATTTGTTCTCTGCAGGAACAATTTATGTGGTGAGAGTGGCAGGAGGTCCTAGTCTTAGGACGTATTGGGCCTAAGACATTAGAGGATTAACCCTGTGTGTGGTTGGGTGATAACCCCTTGCGTCTAAACTCTGCAGAGTTTAGAAACCAACACAGGTGCATACTTCCTTTAGAATTCTATATGAAGACTATGATCTGGATATTGAGTCATAGAGTCTTGCAATTGTTTGCTTTCACATGATTTGGGTGCCTACTGCTTTGTTTGATCATAACCTGTTTTATCATTTGGTTGCTTGATAACATGTTAAAATATTTTACTCTAGCTTACCCTTTCATTTTTGTCTATTCCTTGCTTTGCTTTCTCTTTTGCAATGATCACCAATTTATTGGTGGAAACCCTTGGTAGAACTCAGGATGGTGAAGATGCTGCTGTGTAGAGGGGTCCCCTTAGTGTTTAAAATTAATTATTATGATATTAAAGGAAATTGACTATTAAAAATTAGTTATTCTGATGTTGACTACTAAAATGAATTAGTTTCTAAATTAGTTTCTAATTAATTAATAACCAATTTTAATTTTTTATTTATTATAATAACTATTTTAGTAACCAACAATTTTCAATTTTATAAATTGATATATAAATTAATCATTATTAACTGATTTTTAAAATTGATTTCTAGATTTATTTGTTGTATTTACTTCTTTGCATATTCAATGATGAACAATAAATGAAAAATACACGACTAAAACATAAACATTTTATGATGTTAATCTGAGATGAAGCTACAAAGAGGAACATCTATATAGAAGTAGAAATCACAGTTATGATGGTTGTGGTGTTGTGGCATCACACTACGGTTACGGTGGTTGTGGCACGATCAACACTGCTACATTACGGAGACAAAATGAGTAATGGGTTAGGCATGAGTAAACGAAATCAAAAGCACGGGAAACGAAATCCAAAGCAGTTTACACAAGGAAACGAAAACGAAATCGAAAATGAAAATGAAAATTCAGTTTACACAATGAGGCAGGGAAACTGTACCACACCTAACCAAACTCAATCAAATAAGAACACAATGCATCAAGGCAGCCAAGCATTCAACCTAGGCCGAGTTAGTCTAACTTATACCGGACCTGGTCAATTTAACCATATAAATGATAACCCTCATGAACATGCCAGAGACAACCCAAGTACATGACCTGGGCCGCCATGGTCTCGAACTTAACTGAACAAAGGCTAAAGTAACAACAAAGTGGCCAACACGGATAGTACGCGGCCAAGGACGACAACTGACAAGCCAAGAAGTAAACTAATCAGACCGCTCTCTAAGACTTAGTAAAATGGAAGCCCTCGCTTTCAATGGGCCTTAAGGGCCCGAGTTAGGGCCCAGGCCCACTCATAGCCCAGGCTAGGGCCCAAGCCAAGGCCCGGCCCATTGGATAACCAAGCATCATTAATGCTCTATAAATACGCATGGACCCCACGAATTAAAGGTACGCATTCATTAAAGGTACGCATCCTGATACTCTCGACGAAGGTTTCTAAAACCTCTAATATACCATTTTTAACTATAGGTTATTTAACCCCAATTAATGAATTTCTTCTAAAATTGTATATTTTTGTAGTGTGATACCGATGATTTGACTGTTATATACATATTATTTTTGAACTATTTGAAAACATGTAATTATGATTTTTTTATATAAAATTAATATATATATTTATATATTTACTAAATAAAAAGATAAAATTCTTTCGATCCGTGTAAGCTTATATCATTTTGGTATCCGAGAGCTTGTAATGAACGATTTGGAGGTTACTCAACCTACGTACCTTAAGCATAACAAGTAAAGTCTACAACAATGCAAGGAACCTTGAATCTAGTAGAAACTACTTTATTTCAATACATTACAAATGGCCTTTACACAAACAGAATTATACAAATGCAATTTAGCATCTAGGAGAAAGATGCTAACGTGAATGTACAAGTGGATGAGAAGAGCAATATCTACAGAATTATAACAGTGTACGAAATTAATGAGCATTTCATGTACCCTTTTTGTATGTATACCTCTTAGCAAGCCAAAGATATACTACGAAGTTGATGAGGCTGAGAGCGGACAGAAGCCAAAAGTAGTAATCAAGATGACCCCTATTGAGATTGTCTGGGATCCAACCCATGCTTCCATTGGCAGTGGTGATTTTTGTCACAATTAAAAGAATCAAACTGCTGACATAGTTTCCCAACGCATTAGTGGTGAGTTGAAGAGCTGCACACAAGCTTCTCATTGCAATAGGTGCCTGTCCGTAAAAGAACTCCATTTGACCAATGTTGGTGAAAACTTCGGCAGCTCCTATGAGAAAGTACTGAGGCACTTGGCAGAAGATTGAGATGGGAACGGTTTCAGCGTCGTAGAGGTTGTTTTTTCTGACCATGTTGAGGCGAACAACCTCTAGAAAGCCAGCAACAAGCATGGAGATGATGGAGATTACAAGGCCTATCCCTACGCGTTGGAGCTGTGTGAAGCCTTGTTGGTGGCCAGTGAACTTTCTTACAAAGGGCACAATGGCTCTGTCGTAGATTGGTGCCCAGAAGATGATACTCAGAGTGTCAAAGATGGAGAGAGATGCAGAGGGGATTTTGAAGTGAGGACCTACTTGTTGGTCCATTGTGTTTCCTTGTAACACAAACATTGTGCTCATTTGACTGTACACCGTTGCAAAGGCTATCAGGGAAGCCCAAATTGGGAGCAAATGGATTAAGGCTTTCAGCTCTTCCACTTGGGTCACTGTGCACAGCTTCCATGGATCTGCCCAACCCTTTGTGTGGTCAGATTCTCTCTCTATTGCTGCCTTGTCCAAAAACCTTCAATAAACACCTTTCTCTTGTTAATACTAAACAATGATAGCCTCACTTTAACTGAATTTAATTTTTTTTTTTAATCTAAATGGTTGAGAGAACTCACTTTAACTCATCTGTGTGTTGGATTTTGTGCCTCCCTCTGATGTTAGCCTCTGCATCTTCAATCTCATAAAGAAGCGACTTGTCCTCGGGCACTTGTTGCCTAGATTTCCTGCATGCTGCTACTATAACTTGACAAATTCTAGTAATGGTACTTCCTCCAGGTCGTTGAAGTCTGTACCATCTACTACCAATGAAGAAAAATATAATTGCAATCATCATTGCCACAGCAGGTATTCCAAATCCCCATCCCCAACCCACATTCGTTTGAATCCAAACCAACGCTGACGAAGCAATAAGTGACCCAATATTAACTGTGAAATAAAACCAATTGAAGAAAGAGCTCTTCTTTAACCTCTCAGACTCATCGTTTTCATCAAATTGGTCAGCACCAAAGGCTGAGACACAGGGTTTGATACCTCCAGTTCCCAGAGCAATCAAGTAGAGTCCTACAAAGCAAGCTGCAGTTTGTGCTGATGTTGGATGGCAACCATTAGAATCACATGGAGGTTTTATTCCGGGGATAGTAGCAGAAAATGTTAAAAGTGCCGTTCCCTGCAAAATAAACAAACAAGTTACATTTACAGCATGTTTCAGATACCTTGTGTTTCGAAATATTAGCCGAAATTTACGAAATCAAAAGTTTCCCTTTAAACTAAATAACTGATTTGATTTATATGTACATTTTCTAGCTTTTATTATTTTGTAACAGTTCACCCCCCTTGCTATTTTTAATTTACCTACAAATTCTAAGTAACTTTTGTTTCTCTTCATATCCTTTTTTGTCATATATTTTTAAACAAAATTAATTATCTTAAAGTTTTGAGAAAAATTATTTAAATAAACACGGACTATAATTACAATCAATTATAAGATTAATAAATTACACATAAAACTCACTATTAAAGTTATACTTCTTTTAATCTCTAATAGAAGACATTTCCAACATAATTATATATATATATATATATATATATGTAAATTAAAAATGATATAATAATGCACCAAATCTACTCTCATAATTAGCAGATTTGGAAATTATTATTCACTAATAAAAAACATAAATACATATATTATATTTAAGAAGGACAGACATGAAAAATATGAACCCACATTAAATTAAATTTTATCATAAAATAATTCAACAAAGAATAAACATTGTTCTTTAAATAAACTTACAAGGACGTAGATAATTGAGAAAATAGCAATTGTCCAGTATCTTCCCAGGTATGAATCAGCCAAAAAGGCACCAAGTAATGGGGTGATGTAGCATGTCCCTGACCAGGTTGTGATATTAGTTGCAGCAGTTGTATTTCCCATGTTGAAACGGGTCTGCAGATAGTTCACTAGGTTTGTACTCATGCCATAGTACGCCAATCTTTCACAGCATTCATTTCCTGTCGGTTTTTTTTAGAACCAACATAAGATTATGCTATGGAAATTGAATATGAGAGCACCTTTAGTGTGCTTTTAATGCAGAGATAACATAAGATTATGGTATGAAAATGAAATGAGAAAAGGATTCAATACCAAGTATAAACCTGCACGCTTTCCATTTTCCAGTCTTTAACTTGTTGGCAGGGTTTTTGTTAATGTCAACTGTCCCATCTTCTGTATATAAGCCATCTTCTTCCACATCATTCGGTTCCATGATATTCATGGTATCACAGCAGATTCTTTCCTGCTTCTTGTTCTCTTTGTTGTCTTCAAACGTCTGTTTGGAAGGGGCAGAAAATGATTGAACAAATAATCCCCAAAATATGGAGAAAACTTAAACAGGTTTCTATAGTAGAGATTTCATATTATAAAGCTTAATTTGAGTTTGCGTGTGAGGTATAAGAATTGCAAAGAGACGTTCATCAAAATAATCTATACGCTATACGAGAGCTCATGAAGCTCCAACATCTGATAGCATTATTGTGATTTGGGATCATTAGTGGCATATACTGTGATGGTTCAAATCATAATAAATTAATGTAGCACTGCAAGAATACAACAAACAAAACCTTACATACATCAACGAACCTACCAACAATATGCATGCAGATGACATAAAACAATGAAAGCAGATTGAGACTATTTAACCTTAAGATCAGACAACGGACCGTACGCTAGCTAGCTGTTATAATGGTATCGGAATAGAAACCTTAGTTAAATGTAGAATCCTGAACGTGAACAAAACTATTAATCACCTATCCTTAACCTTCACACCACCATTTCAATCTACAAGGGAAGCACAGAAACAATTGAATATATGTAGTAGATTGAGATCTTTTGTATCTTGTTCTGTTGACCCATGCATGAGTCTCTCTTGATCAAACGTTAGTCCTACATTAATTGACTTATTTTAGTTACTGTTACCACGTGGCTGTAGTTCGATCGATAGAAAGAGTTTTTCACTCTACCACCATTCACTGGAACTATAATGCTCGGGATAATTTAATAATTCATGGATGTATAACAATAGTTGGAATTATGTGTTTCGCAACTACATTGTAACAATTACCTTATTTTTCTTGGGGCACTTTTATTTACTTTGGTTGGCTATTTAAAGTATACCAATTCATTTAACATTTTTCTTCTCATTTTATTAATTACGGAAATGTTAACATTCAATTTTTTGTGCTTTATTTTCTGACACAAATAATTTCAATCTTTTTGGTTAACACGTCTTTTTCTCCCAATTTTTGTTAAGTTTTGTCAAATAAATCCTAATTTTGTTTTGGTGTTCGAATAGGTCCCAATTTTCATCAATTTTATTCAATTTGATCTTTTTTTGTTAACACTGTTTAAATTATTAACGACCATGAACAATGACCGCCACGTGACACTTCGTGATTTTTTAAAATTTTTTTTAAAATATTTTATTTTGTTTTTAATTTTTCTAATTTTTTTAATTTTTTTAAATGTTCACGTGTCAACCCAATAATGCGTCATGCGTCATGTGTCAGAGTCAATGTTTTTATATTGAAGGTTAAAATACTTTTTTGGTTCCAATTTTCGTCAACTTGTGTCAAATAAGTCATAATTTTGGTCTTGTGGTCAAATAAGTCCTATTTTTCGTCTATTTTGTTCAATTAGGTCCTTTTTTGCTAACACCATTTAAATTATTAACGGCCATGAGCAGTAACTACCACGTGTCACTTCATGGTTTTTTTGAATTTTTTTAAATGTCCACGTGTCAACCAAGTAGCGTGCCACGTGTCAAAGTCAATGTTCTATATTCAATTTGGTCCCTATATTTGTTATTCTTGTTCAATTTAGTCCCAATTTTGTTTATAATTGACCAATTTTGTCCCTATTGAAGATGTGACCAAATTTAATTTTTATATCAAAGTTATAATGATGTGAATTTGAATATACTATATAAAAAATGTGAATTTTAATATAAAAATTAAATTTGGTTTCAATTTGGAGAGTGATCAAATTGGTTCATGTTAACAAAAATTGGGTCTAAATTGAACCAAAATAACAAATATAGGGACCAAGTTGAATATAAAACATTGACTTTGACACGTGGCACACTACTGGGTTGACACATGGACATTTAAAAAAAATTTAAAAAAATTCAAAAAAACCACAAACTGACACATGGCAGTCATTGTTCATGGTCGTTAATGATTTAAACGATGTTAGCAAAAAAGGACCCAATTAAACAAAATTGACAAAAATTGGGACCTATTTGAACACAACACCAAAATCAGGACTTATTTGACAAAACTTGACCAAAATTGGGACCAAAAAGGTATTTTAACCTATATTGAACTAGTATAAGACCTGTGCATACGCATAGATCATATTTTTTTTTTTTAAATTTTGTTATTTTGAAAACAGATTTTAATATTATAATATACAAATAAATTATTTATAAATAAATGATTTCAAAGATTTTAATTGTTAATTTAATTATATGTAATGATTATATTAATTAAATAAATATATAATTATATAATTACGTAGAATTAATTATTATTATTATATATTATATTTGTACTATATCTAGGCAATTAAAGGTACACTTTCATTAATTCACTAATATGAGATTTGACTTTCGAGAGCCCTCATTGACTTGATCGTCGAAGCCTTTTCCACAAGTAACCCCCATGGGTCCGGACCACCAACATTAGAAGACGACGTATACAAGACAAGGAGAAACCAGTTCAAGAGGTTTATGATTGAGGTAAGATGTGATTTGTGTTCCTTGATATCCCTTATTTGTTTCTGCAAGAACAATTGGTGCCCACCGTGGGGTACAAGTTGATATCTTACCAACAAATATGAACACTATCGAGAACGATTTCTACCTGCAACAAAGCTGGAATCTTGAAGGACCGAGAGGCAGGCCCAACCATGCTTGTAGGGAACACCCTGAACTTGGCCGCTATCCTCAAGGGTCAGGCCAAAATGCAACAAAAACTTCTTAATCTGAAGAAACACAGTGTTGATGAAATGGAAGCGCTAAGATAGGAGAACTCCAGACTGAGAAGGAAAATTAAAGTTGATGTTACTCAGAAATGGAAGGGCAAAGAGCTGCCAAAGGACCCCAAGACCCTAGTGCACCAACCCAGCGAAGAAGAAAGTGAGTACAACCCTACCCCACACACTTTCACCACCACCCAACAAACACCCACCATATCCGCCTACCGCATAACAACCCAACATCTAACCACCATCCCTACACAACCTGCAACTATTCATCCTGCCACTACCCTTCCTACCATGCATATACCTCCTCACCATTACACCACCACATTCCCCACCATCATCCGACATCCCTTACCACCACATCATTTGCCACCAAACCAACCTAGACGCTGCCATCCCTTCATTGACGCCATCAGCACCACTCCCCTTCCTAACTAGTGGGAACCCTTCACACTGGACCACTATGTCGGAGATACAGACCCTGACAAGCACCTCAAAGTATATGTCACCCATGTGGCCCTGTACACATCTGAAGACGCCGTGTTATGCAAAGCCTTCCTTACCACCTTTAGAGGCCCAACCTTGAAATGGTTCACCTCTCTGCCCCCATACTCCATTGACTGTTTCGACACCCTTTCCCATCTTTTCACAACCCACTTCGCCGGCAGCTGCCTCATTAGGCTACTCTCCTATCCCTCCTTAGCGTCAGACAAGAAAAGGATGAGACGCTAAGAGCCTTTATAGATCGTTTCATCAAGGCTGCCCTCCGGATGCCAAACCGCACCCAAGAAATGATCCAGTAGTGCATGGCCCTTACATTGAAACATGGCCCGTTTGTTGACAACGTCTATCTTAGACCACCGACCTTTATGCACGAACTCAAGCTGCGTGCTGCAGACTACATCCGCATGGAGATGAAAACCTTGCGCACCAAGTTCTACACTGACTACACACCCTCAGCCTATAAGACAGACAAACCACCCTCATGCTCTATGTCTAGGCCTCGAGAGCCTAGGCCACCTCGATTTTCCAGATACGCCCTGTTGAACGTTCCCAAATCATGGCTTCTCGATGAAGCCTTCCAAGCGGACCTCATCCCACCACCACACAAAACCTTGAACCCACTCAATGCCGATATGACCAAGTACTGCAAATATCACCAGAACAACGACCACACCACAAATGAGTGTAAGGCGCTTCAAGACAAAATCGAAGAATTGATCCGCGTCGACCACTTTCACTGCTTTGTCAAAAGAGACAGACCATCCCACCACAAACAATATGATAACCGCCTCCCCCATGTGATACCCATCACAATAATCGACGAAACACCAATGACTGTATATACCACCCTCTAGCCTGCACTAACGTCAACCACGCTGATCCCTCCCTACGCGGCACCATCAACACTATATCTGTCAGCTTCGCCAAAGGTGGCTCCACCTCATCCGCTAGGAAGAAACACCTCTGCAACATTCAGTCCATCAACCACATCACCTGTTCACATCATAGACGTAGAATGCCCCCTATCATATTCACTGACGCCGACTTCTATGGCGTCAATCAACAACAAGATGATCCAAAGGTCATCACTATCAACCTTGAGAACTTTGCGGAAAAAAAGGTGCTCACAGACTGGATGACCTACCAAAAACTTCAACTTCCTGCCACCGCTATGGTCCCCTACGACGAACCCACTTATAGCTTCTCTAGAGAGAAAGTGTCAATCCACGGATATATTGATCTCCATGCCGTGTTCCGTGAAGGATCCCAGACCAAAACCATACCAATCTGTTTCGTCGTGGTTGAGGCACCCACATCATACAACGTCCTTTTGGGACGACCCTCCCTTAACACCCTCGATGCAGTTGTCTCCACACCCTACCTAGTCATGAAGTTCCCTTCCCCCTCCAAAGACATTATCACCATTCATGGCGATCAAAGGCTCGCACACGAATGCTACATGGTGAGCTTCCGACCACAACTACCCATTCTCCAAACCCACAATATCGAATGCCAACCCAGCTCTGGCATAACCCTATCCGGCGAAGATCTTGACCCTAGAGTGGGATGCGATTTGCGCATCGAACCAGTAGAAGAAACTAGAAACTTGGAGCTCTCTCCTGGGCACATCCTCAAACTTGGCACATGCCTGCAACAGGAACATCACAATATACTAACGCCTACGTTAACCACCAACGTTGATCTCTTCACCTAGTCAGTCGCAAATTTGCCCGGTGTGGATCCTCAAATAACTGTCCATAAGCTATCTCTATACAAGGAAGCTAGATACATCTAACAAAAGATAAGGAAGTTAGGGGAAGAGCGAAGGTGATGAGTGCGTATTTTTGCCCTCATTCAGGGTTTAATTCTGGGTATTTAATTGAATTTATGTGCTTAAAGAGTGATTTAATTGATAATTATGATAATTAGTGATGTGACCCCAACAAGCCCAAGCTCAAGTGCATCAACAAGCCCAAGCCCATATCAAGGCCCAATCACTAGAAGCATGATGAGAAAGATTCACATGGGCCTCTCACTAGATGATCAAGTCAATCATGGGCTTTTTACATTATTTACATGGGCTAAAGAAATCTCTAAAATATGAGATGATGCATGAAGGAAGTAGTCTAGATTTAAATTGGGCCATTGTTTAGGCTTTGCTTTC
>Ga0214543_1013553_pt1 | contig 10161 bp, 9 predicted proteins | sample CNSS2metaG_FD_160094 | JGI IMG/M metagenome (GOLD analysis project Ga0214543, IMG submission 160094) | Root nodule microbial communities from cowpea collected in UCLA plant growth center, Los Angeles, California, USA - CNSS2 | ecosystem: Host-associated > Plants > Roots > Nodule | place: USA...
TTGAAAGAAGGATGTGTGCTATGCTTAATGGCATAATGAAGCTGTGTTAATTTTCGCATAGTTGATTAATTCGGATTTCATGAGAGTAAATTGGATAAGAGACTTGATTTAGTAACCTGTGATTGGTTGATTTTCAGTGGAATCAAGGGACCAGTACGTTTTGAATTGTGTGTTTAATTCAGTTTTGATTAGAATTTAGCAAACTTGTGTGAATCTGCCAAACCCCGCCCCCCTTTTTTGTGTTTTATTGTTGTGTTCATCTGGAAATTTCGCTTTAAATGAAAATATTGGTCGTTGGGAGACGACTTGGTTCACTTTCATATACTATATTTAATATGTTTTAATTTGGTGGGGTACGACCTCTATCAGGATGTATTCCGGAGGAAGTGCCGGGGTTGCCTCCCCATAGAGAGGTGGAGTTCTCTATTGACCTAGTGCTTGGAATTGGCCCAGTGTCGATGGCCTTGTATCGTATGGCTCTGGCAGAGTTGGTGGAGCTCAAGAAACAGATAGAGGAGCAAATGGAGAAGTAGTTCATCCGACCCAGCACTTCGTCTTGGGGAGTACCAGTGTTGTTGGTGAAGAAGAAGGATGGGAGTTCACGCTTGTGTGTGGACTACAAGAAACTAAACAAAATGACGATCAAGAACAAGTATCCGCTCCTAATAATTGATGACTTGATGGATCAATTACATGGGTCATCGGTGTTCTCGAAGATAGACCTACAGTCGGGATACCATCAAATATTGGTGAAGGTTGATGATGTATAGAAGACGGCCTTCAGATCCAAATATGGCCACTATGAGTACGTGGTTATGCCTTTTTGTGTGACCAATGCTCCGACTGTGTTCATGGACTACATGAATCGGATCTTCAGACCGTTCTTAGATAAGTTTGTCGTGGTCTTCATTGATGACATCCTTATCTATTGCAGAACCCAGAAGGAGCATGTCGAGCATCTGAGACTAGTGCTTGGTGTCTTGAGAGAGAAATAGTTGTATGCTAAACTGTCCAAGTACGAGTTCTGGATGGATGAAGTACAGTTCTTGGGACACGTAATATTCGCTTGTGGGATAGCGGTGGATCCAGCGAAGCTGGATGCGGTGGTTAAGTGGGAGAGTCCTAAATCTGCAACTGAGATCAGAAGCTTTGTGGGGCTAGCTGGCTACTATCGGAGGTTCATAGAGGGATTCTCCAAGATAGTAGCGCCCCTTACCCAGCTTACTCGGAAGGACCCACCTTTCACTTGGACAGACAAGTGTGAGGAGAGTTTTCAAGAGCTTAAACAGAGATTGACGAGTGCGCCTATATTAGTGATCCCGAATGTTGGGCAATCTTTTGAAGTTTATTGTGATGCTTCTCACTTGGGGCTTGGCTGCGTGTTAATGCAAGAGAAAAAGGCGGTGGCGTATACTTCGAGACAACTTAAGGTGCATGAGCGCAACTATCCCACTCATGACCTAGAGTTGGCAGCCATAGTGTTCGCCTTGAAGATTTGGAGGCACTATCTCTATGGTGCTCAGTTTCGTGTGTTCAGCGACCACAAAAGCCTTAAGTATCTGTTTGATCAGAAGGAGCTGAACATGAGGCAGAGGAGATGGATGAAGTTCCTGAAGGACTACAATTTTGAACTGCTATATCATTCGGGGAAGGCAAATGTAGTGGTTGATGCCTTGAGTAGGAAGACTGTACATACTGCACACCTTATGATTAAAGAGGTGAAACTACTGGAGAAGTTCAGGGACATGAGGCTGTAGGTGGAGTTGGGGTCCGAGTCCATTAGGTATAGTACTCTTACTATATCTAGTGACTTCTTGAACTCAATCAGAGAGAGGTAGTTATTGGATGTCAGTCTGAGCCGGGTCAAAGAACAACTTGGGTTGAATGAGGCTAGAGACTATGCCTTGGGTAATGATGGCATACTGAGATTTCAGGGTAGAATCTGTGTACCTGATGATGCGAAGGTAAAGAAGTTGATCCTTGAGGAAGGACACAAAAGTCGTCTTAGCTTACATCCTGGCATGACTAAGATGTATCAGGACCTCAAGGAGACTTTCTGGTGGCAGGGGATTAAGAAAGATGTGGCCATGTTTGTATCAGCCTGTCTGACCTGTCAGAAGGCCAAGGTGGAGCACTAGAGGCCCGGTGGGATCCTATAGCCTCTAGAAATACCAGTATGGAAATGGGATAGCATCTCCATGGATTTTGTGATCCATTTGCCACGAACTTTTCGGGGGCATGATACAATCTGGGTTATAGTGGACCGATTGACTAAGAATGCTTACTTCTTGGCGATGAACTTGAGGATGTCCATGGCTAAGTTGGCTCAACTGTACATCAAGGAAATTGTAAGACTGCATGGAGTACCTTCAAGCATTGTATCAGACAGGGATCATCGGTTTACGTCACGGTTTTGGCAAATCTTACATGATGCTTTGGGAACCAAGTTAACCATGAGTTCTCCCCACCACCCTCAGATAGATGGTCAGTCTGAGAGGACGATTCAATCACTAGAGGACTTACTGCAGACATGCATTTTGGACCACCTGGGTGCTTGGGATGAAGTCTTGCCTTGGATAGAGTTCACCTACAACAACATCTTTTACGCGAGCATTGGCATGGCACCATATGAGGCTCTTTATGGTAGGAAGTGTAGGACTCCCCTATGTTGGTATCAAGATGGGGAAGCAGTACTTGTGGGACCAGAGTTGCTGGAGCAGACTATAGAGAAGGTGAGGATGGTGAGAGACAGAATGCAGGCTTCTCAGAGTAGGCAGAAGACCTATGCGGATCGCAGGAGGAGACCCTTGGAGTTCGCGGTGGGTGATCATGTGTTCTTGAGGGTGACCCGAACCACTGGTGTGGGAAGGGCTCTCCGCTCAAGAAAGCTCTCTCCTAAGTTCCTTGGCCCCTATCAGATCACGAGGAGGATTGGGCTGGTGGCTTTTGAAATAGCTTTACCCCCTCAGTTGGCAAACCTTCATCCGGTGTTTCATGTGTCACAACTGAGGAAGTACGTGTTTGATCCGGCTCATGTACTGGAGGTTGAGGATATACAGATTAGAGACAACCTCACTGTGGAAGTACCACCCATTGCGTTAAAGGACAGCAAAGTTGAGGAACGCCAAGGAAAGACGGTCAGTCTTGTCAAAGTCGTCTGGGATCGGAGGACCGGTGACTCTACTTGGGAGTTGGAGGAGGATATGAGGAAATCACACCCGCATCTTTTTACCTGGTAAGTTTTCATTTTCGAGGACGAAAATATTCTTGTTGGGGAGAATGTAAGGCTAGTTTTCTGCCCTAAAGTTTTAAGGGTTGCCTTTAAGCTATTGAGTCTAAGGGCTGGCCCAAACGATAAAACCACCCCAAAGTCTGCCCTAATTGACTCATTCTACACTTTCAGAATCTGCTCCCTTGGTGCTTAGAGCCGCAGCCGTCACTCCGCTAGGGTTCAGTTTTGGAACTCCATCGCACTTGTTCGAGCCAGTTTCGTTCCACGTAAGTTGCATCCCATCCCATACCTCTCTTATTTAGCACAGTTGCTTCGAGTTCCAACTAGGGTCGTACTAAGTAGCTTCATGTCTTTCTGTTCTTGTGTTTCCAGCTCGCTAAACCGCTCTAGGAGCTACTTCGTTTTTCTATTCGCACCCAAGAACCAGTTGTTGGCCCTTTTCCAGGTAAGGGAAGCTAGGGTTCACCCTTTTGTTGTGTGTATTCAGTTTATGCTATTGTTTTACCATTATAATATGCTTGGTGTGTTATTACGAATGTGTGAACGACATTATTGAACCATGTATGGGTTGTTGTGTGTTTATATACACGAGAACAGTGGTGAACTCTAGTTTTCTCGGCCAAGGGAGCATGTTTCGCCTAGGCGAGATCAACAGAGGCTCATCAAAGATGCTTCACGCGAGCGGTCGCTCAGGCGACCCACGTCCTTTCTGAGCGAGCGAGCTTCTCGCCCAAGCGAGAAGGGTCTCGCATAAGCGAGATCCTGCATGAGTCTACTGTTCCCCTTTTCGAGTGGAATGATGGGTATGGTATGAACTTGGCATGTAAACTAAATGAGATGGTTGGTGTTAAAGTGGCATGGTATTGGCATGAACTGAAATTCTACAACTATGGTTTGAGAGAAATGGATGGTCATGGAACTACTCGGAAGGAAATGAAAGAGGTGAATTATGAAGAGATGGTATGCAATGTATATGTATTTGTATAATAAATCTTTATTGATTGGTCTAGTATGCTTGTTGCGTGTCAGTGTGTAATTCCTTGAAAATCTCTAGGTGGGATTTCAGGGTCGTGCTTCAGTGGTCGGGACGTAATTCCATGGCCCCTGTTAGTAGGTGTCCATGGTGGTGCCCCATCTATATAACTTGGTAAGGATTCAAGGTAAGGACTGCATCCTGACACTCTAAGGAGTCAGTTAGTCTCACTTAGAGCGGACTGACTCCTGTGGTGAGAGTAGCAGAAGGCCTGAAACTCATTAAGGGTTAACCTTGTGTGTGAGGGAATTGATTTATTGTAACACTTGTAACACATAGCTCGGGGGTGAGCAGAGGTATCCACCACAAGTGCAAGCATCCGCTGAATCCGACCAGGTAATATGTAACCGGATAAGTCGAGTCGAGCCTTAGTGTATTGATTTGGAAGGTCATAACATGCTTGGGTGATGTATGTATATTGGACTGCGAAAGTATATCTGATTGCATTGATGAAATCTTTATGGCTCTAGCTTACCTTGTTGCTTGTTTGATTGTCTTGTATGTTGTTCTTCTACTCTTGCGATGATCATCAACTTGTTGATGTGAGTAGATGCGAGAAGCACTCGAGGTCAACCGGGAAGAGGCGATTCCGCTCATAGTCCGTTTGGGTTGGACATCGTGTTTTGTTTGGGCTTTTGTTGGGGTTATGGCCCATGTATTGCTTTACCCTTTAATACTCTATCTTCTCCTGTTAGATTTTTCAACTGGTTTATAGTTGGCATCATGGTGTGCCTAGGATGGTAGGGGTTGTGTTTAAGATCCCAGGACTGCGTTGTTGTACTATTTGTGTGTGACGTTTCTTTTAATTACGCTTATTAATTAAATTGGACGTTACATCAAACCGACACCAATTGCTATAAAAAAACTATAAAATAATATTCATCCTACCTCAACTTTGAAATGATCATGATTTGTGTGTAATAAAAGTGTACCACTGCAAATTAAAAGAAAAAAAGAATAAAAATGCAATTAGTAAAATTGAAAGGACTAGTTAAAAGATCTTATTCATTTTAATTTTGGTGATACTAAGAGTGGCTTAGCATTTATGATATGGAGTGGAAGAGAATCACCTGCATGCAGAAAAGGAGTTGATAATTGAGTATACATAAAGTATAATTCATAAATATATTTCTTAAAATTCTAATTTAATATATATATAAATTTACTTCCATTTTTTTCAAATTGTTACGTGTCAAAAAGCAAATTGAAATCATTTCATCTCTATGCATGTACATTCAAAGTGAGACAAAACATTAAAAACTATTTTTCACTTTTCCTCCTAAGTTTAGCTTGTACATGGGGTCAACTTTCTCCCCATCTTTCCCTTCCATTTCTCGTAATTCAGCAAGCATAAACGTAAACAAATAATCATAATGTAAACTCTTCAATCATCATGAATAAATTGTATATCAGTAATTGCTCAATATAAAAGTTAGGGGTTCGTGTTTTTATTTTGTTTTGATATCTGGTATTAAAAGGAGTAAATGTTTCAAAATAAGCATGTCAGTCTTAAGTTTTATGTTTTAGGGAAGAAGCTTAGGTCTCTCAGTATAAGTTGGGGCACCTTTCCACCACAAATAGTGGCACTGACATAATTATGGGAAAAAAAAAGTAAAATCATTCGAATATTAAAATTTCACCTCAAAAAACCATACTTTAAAAATTATGGACTAAAAAAGGTAAAGGCACACTTATATAATAAAATAAACAACTGAAATCATGTTTCAACCTTCTCCCTCGACTCAATTAATTTGATTTGACATGTAAAGATTTCAACCTGCTAATTGCTAAATCTTTGGACCCACATATTCCTAACTTTGGTTACTTTCATCAATATTTATTCATAAATTTTGCGCAGCCAATAATCTCAAAGGTTATTTCTTATGCATAAATACCAAATAGTCGTTGTGATTAATTCTACAAATAATTTTTAAATAATTTTTGGTAAACAATTTTTCATTGAGTTATAAATGCATGTTAATTTGATAACATATTAACTGTGTCATGCCAAGTTTATATGGAAATCATATAAGACAAGCAAACACCTACTCATTAGTAGAGACCAAACATCTACTCATTAAACCTTCTACATCATTTTGTTTCACACTCTTCCTCTTCTCATATTCTTTGTACCAGAGGTGCTGCACCAAAGCATAGGTAAAATGTGAATTTTCAATTATTTTGGTTTCAAACTAAATTTCATATACAAATTATTTTGTTAACTTCTTTAATCTTATATTCATAATATTAAACACCATTTGAACATTTATTTTATTAACTTCTTTAATCTTATATTCATAATATTAAACACCATTTGAACATAAGGTTAAAAGTGGATCTTTTCAAAATTAGTCTTGATTATACTCTGACATGTACACCAACTTTGATATTTTGCTCTTCATTATTTAGAATGTTAACATTTAATCCTAAGCCAAACTTAGGTCATGATGAAACACAACACAGTGAAATCACCTCCATCGACATCAAAAACAATGAATAACGCTGCTTTCATTGGTGTTGCAGTCAGGACCTTTCTACATGCTTTCATCAGCATCAAAAACACGATTACACAAACTCTCTCTGCCCTCTAACGTAATAGTGGAAACCAAATGGAGAAGAGACACTACTACACCAAATAAAACAGTACACACTTGTTGAATAAAACCACAGAACACAAAGTTGAGAAAAAAAAAACACAGTTAAGCTCCCCTTACCACTTTTCCCACTGCTCCACCCTTGCTCACGCTAAAGATGACCTCCTAGATGCTTCTCCTTACCCAGAAAAATCTTTAACCTTTGCCTCTAACTCCAAGAACCTTCCTATCTCTCTAAACTCTCCTTAGGTCTCCTTTTGATGCTCTAAAAATTTGGTGCTCTAAAAATTCAGTACTAATAGCCACACGAATTTTCTCCCAATTCTTAACTAATTAACCCCTTCAATTAATTTTCAGCCAAAAAAAATTAATAAACTAATTAAAAACGAAAATAAAAGTTTACTGGTCATCAATTGGCATTAACACGTGAGTTTTTGCCCATAAAATCCCATAAATATACTACTCCTCTAACTCCCATAAAGTGTGGCTAGGTTCATGGACCATCCATCAACAAGCCATTACATATTTCCTGACATATTCACGCATATACATAAATATAATAACACATCACACGACCAATATGCAAAATAAAATAAATAATTAGAATATCACACTAATGACATATGCAAGATTCGAACTCAAGACTTTCCAACATAACCAAGTACTCTCAACAACTTGAGCTACCACTATTCTTTGTTATAATTTGACAAAATAGTTCTTTTAGATATACTTCTAATCCACAATTATTGTAAATAAATATTTACTTATTTATTTAATTTTTTGGGTCTTACATGTTGCAAGTGAAAGCAGTGGTCCACAGCTTTCAAGTGATTGAAATCGGAGAGAAAAATCTACATAACTATTGCATAGATTATGCATTCATTAGTAGAAATAAACCTTAGCTTCTGAAAAGGTCCAGGAATGGAAGATGAATCTGTTAAAGGACTGTTTAGTATTGGTAGCTTTGATATCTTGCTTGAGTTCTTCAGGCCCAAGTTAGGCCATACGAACCTACAAGAAATCCCTTAAGGAGAAATGAGACCATATGTTAAACACAGTATTTAGTAAGGAGTTCACAAAACAAAAATGTAACTACAATATACATTTATTTTTAAGAGATGCATTCCATCTTATTGCAAATGTATCACATCGTTTTACAAAATTTTGAATGCAAAAACTGCTACTAACTACTGATTGTATTGTTCATTCTTTATGTACCTTAACAACTAGGAAAAAGGGGGATTTAACTTCTAACAGTTCAAGCAGTTTATCCAATGCATCGTGGAACTCCTTTTCCATGAGAAATGAAAGAAATGAATTAATGAGGTTTCAACAAGAAAAACTGCTTCATGATATATAAGATGTTTTCATCATAAAACCTGTGTAATCAAAACCATATGCTAATATAAGATGGTTCTTAAAAAATATGCAGAAATTCAGAGGATAAAAGAACTTAAAATTGCTAAATACTCATTTTGGAGGACAAATAAAATCATTGACATATAATGCACATGGACAGCAATAATAAAATAAATATTTATAGCAATAATCAAATAAATATTATAGTACTATAGCATTACCAGGACAACAATACTATAGCATCAGTACTATTAATTGTAAACTTATAAGACAGCAAGATAAAATTAACAAGGGCACTATCGGGCTTAAGAGACCAGAAATTAAGCATCAAGTTCACATTTAAAACCTTACGAGATGCTCATAAGCAACTTCTTTTTCATCCACAGTAATCCATGAAATTTGAAATTTAGAATGCACATGCCGGAATAGTAGTATGATAAACAACGTGATAAAGTGTTAGGAAGCTTTAGCAATTTTTAAATAAGAAATACCACCCTGAACAATTGTACTAAATACCATTGCAGACTTGATAAAGTGTTAATTATCTTTACATTAAAGAATTAGTGAAGTGCTCAAACTAGATACTCAAAACACTTAAAACTTAACTATATTTAATCAATTCGATCATTCCAAGAACAAGAGCACGAGGTGCAGGACAGACAGATCTTCCTATACAAGAAGAATTCAAGCAAAGATTTTTTGTAGTGATTCAACAATGCTTCACTATCATCTCATATGCTCCTGTTTATAATTTTGAAAAACACTTACGATCCTTGTTGTGAACTTATAAGTGAAGTTAAAGGAAACACTTAATGAAAACAAAATAGCTAACCTGGATTCCCAAATAGCTAACATGGTTCGAACTTGGGCTTTCCAAACCAAAAGAGTTCATCTCTAAGTTAAATTGGTGAGGTTTCATATTTGGGCAACGATTTATTATTTCAACAGCCAACTTTACTACCAATGGATGCCAACTTTACTAGCACTGGATGCAAGTTAGTACCAATTATGAGGATCAACTAGAATGCAAGTCAATAAAAGGAAAATCATTAATGAAATGTAACAGCTAATATATGGTATGTGGAAAAGCCTTAGCAAAAAATAGCAGGACTTACTATTGCTGGAACGAAGGAAAGCTTCCTCTCTACATTAGCTTGACCTCCCACTAACCAGCACCCTTGTAATCCCGACGTAACCCAGCACCTCCGCAATCTACAGCGTCGTCACGGCTTTGTTAGTTCTCGCCTCAACATCCGCCCCCTTCTTCAACAACACCTCCGCCATGTTAGCATGCCCGCCTCAATCAGTCGTTGGATGTTCCTCACCTTCCCCCTCCTCGCCTGCGTTCACAGCCCGTCCCCGAGCCCCCGCGCGTCGAACACGCCCGCATGCCTGTTCTCCGCCGCCACGTCGTACGCAGTCCTGCCTGCGAAGTTCCTCACGTCCTTGTTCGCCCATTGGCGTCTGCGAAATTCGAAAGGAACTCCAGCTTGAGAAAGATAAATTAACCGAATCGAAGCCCGTGAAAGATACAATCCCTAAAGCGAAATAATTTGAATAGAAGAACCAGACGAAAATGATAAAAGAAATCCAAATGAAATAGAAAAGAAACCTAACTTTTTCATCGAAGCATACCAAATTAAATTCTCGCTTCAGCGACAATCTAAGCCTCGATAAAATAATAGCAGATGCAACAATGCAGCGCAGGTGTGGCTGTGCAGTAACAACAGTGAGAGAAAAAACTAAAAAAAGGATAGGGAATAAAAATTGCTAAAATTATAGTTTTTTAATTTTTTAATTTGATAGTAATTCAAGATTGTGAAAGGGATAGTTGAAGGGATAGAGAAAATGTGTAGATAGTAGAGTGTGAAAGTAGTAGTTGGAGAAGTGTATTTGTAGTTGAGAGTAGTTGTATTGGATGTTGTGTTAGTTGTTCTTGATGT
>Ga0214543_1013559_pt1 | contig 10156 bp, 1 predicted proteins | sample CNSS2metaG_FD_160094 | JGI IMG/M metagenome (GOLD analysis project Ga0214543, IMG submission 160094) | Root nodule microbial communities from cowpea collected in UCLA plant growth center, Los Angeles, California, USA - CNSS2 | ecosystem: Host-associated > Plants > Roots > Nodule | place: USA...
AATAAAAAAAAAAAAAAAATATATATATATATATATATATATATATATATATATATATATATATATATATATATATATATATATATATTATGGTCAGTTGGTAGGGTAACTATAGTTGTTGGAAGATGAAATTTCAAAAGACAGAGTAAAAAGTTAATATAGTAAAATCAATGTCAATATGATCATTCAAAATAAGGCTTATACTCTCACACATATACTATTTTAGTTGTGTCACATTATCATAGCAATATAATTTTCCGTTGATATTGATAGAAATTTAACAGATCAATATTAAAGAGCTGTCATTAAATATAAGGTGGTTTAATTCAAATTCTTTATTCTAAAATATTAATTGGTATGTGATGAAATGCCTTATAATTAATGATTTTGAAACAAAACTTAAAAACACTTATGCCTTGTTCAGTTGAGAGATAGGATTGGAGAGAGAGGATTTGAAAATGAATTATGTGTTGTTTTTTTAAGAGATTTAGAAGTGATTATATGCAGATTTGGAAGTAAATTTTATGAAAGTTTGTGAGAGACTTGATTGATGTGATAGATTAAAAAATATGTTTTAATAGAAGTATTTGTTAGATTACCATTTTTCCATTTATGTAGTAAGTAATATAATTTGATATTTGTATGAGTAAATTTATTTTGTTAATTTTTTTAACTACTAAAATTGAAAAAAAAAGTACCAAGTGATGTGGGATCCATTCTAAGTGATTGGATCCAAGTGATATGAGATCAGATCCCTTGTTATCTTCTATTTCCATACCTCAATCATGTACACACACAAATATTATACAACAAATATTATACAAAGGGTGAATATGTATTTGCTTAATTAATCATCTCAAATCACCTCTCATTAGATGAGATGCTAAAAGTGATACATCTCACTAATTAATACATTCACTCTCTCTTAATTAACTACAAACGAACATAAAATTTACTTCGTAATCTATCATACAAACGAATACAACCTTAATGATTTTGAAATATTTTATTAAAAGCAATCAAAGTTATTCAATTTATTGACTTATGCTACAAAATATTAAACAACACTTAAAAATGAACTAATTGAGTAAAATTTTGATATATGTTAAATTATATTTTTTTCTTCTTCTTCTTATATGCTCCCGCTCTTTTTAACCAGTGACATTTTTTCCTTTTATATCAGGTTTTATTGTTTTATAAATTTTTTTTTCATTATACCATGTTTCCTTTAATTATTTATGCACTATACTTGAAAAATTCATGGGTTCATGAATTTTCCATACATAAAAAAGAATTAATGTGAATCAATTAATGCTTCTTATATAAAACTATTTTATATTTGGAATAATAATTCAATGTTTTACTTTTATTTACGTTTGATTCAATCCAGATCATTATCCTCTAACGATATTAAGAATGATCTTACGAAAAAGACTAATTGAGTTTTTTTTAATATAATAAATAAATATTAGATGTCTTAACATAATGAAGTTAATTAAATATCATTAATAACACAAAATTGGGATGAGCAAGGGGCATATTATTTATTCTAATAATAAATTAATAATACATCAAAACTAAATTTAGTGTTTCTAAAATATATATTTAACTACTCTCTCAACATTTGGACACCAATTTCATGAATTAACTGTGGATGTCAACGTTGATTGCAGAATTTTCTCCTGAAAATTAACTTTTATTTTATAAAAAATTACGTACATGTTGCTTTCGGTCCGCGCTAGCCAATCCAACATGTATTTATTGGTTATCGTGTTTCCTTCGAAGTATTGTAAACGTTTGGTGCTAAGATCATTAAGAAGAAGATTAGATAGTTTAATCTAAATTAATTTTGATACTTTCATTGCTTTGTTGAGATCAAAAAGATAAAAAGGAAATTGCATTAACTTTTCTCTAGTTGACTATCCATTCAAATAATAAAGTATAAGATTTTAAAATCTATTTTAATACAATAATAGCAATAATCGTTAAATCAAATTATATTAAAATAAAGAATATTTTCTCTTTTATATAAAATAATTTTTATTTCTATATTTTTCATTCATTTCTATTTATTTATTTTATTCACTCAAAGAAATAGTTTAGTCTATCAAATATATCAAATTTTGGCAATTCTAAAATTATACGTCACATCTCAAAATGAATGTTACATATATTTTGCTAATTGTGACATAATGAGCTGTGGTTTTCAATTTTTAATCTTTTTTACTTGTTTTGAGTATTGAATATTGGTCTGGGAATTGTTTCCTGTGCATAGTTAAAGGAATTGTTTTTGAAAGAATTGAGGAATTGTTTCCTGCACTATTCTTTCTCTGTCCCAAGATGTTAAAATCTTATTTAATTCAATAAGAGAATGGATGGAGATTGACGATAAAGTTTGATAATATGTCAAAATGGAAAGTGTGATGAAGGCGATAGAAGAATATATATATATATATATATATATATATATATATATATATGTATATATATGTATATGTACATGTATACACTTCATGAGTTGAGTGGAGAAGGGTTCTTTTGAAGTTGGAGGTGGATAAATTGGGTTGAAATGGAGGGTGTGGAGAGAAGGAGAGGATGAAGGTAATTGAATTGCGTGAGTGGAAGGTTGTGGTTCTGAGAATTGGGGAAGAAGTCGGGTTTGAGAAAGGAAGAAAAGATGAAGTGGAATTTTATTTTTAAATTAAATAATTTGTCACGTGCTGTTAGTTTTTAAGGACTAATTTCATAAATTTTAAAATGATAGAAATTTAACTATACTAAACTTTGAAAGAAAGACTAAAACCTGTTGTAAAAATCTGTTTATTACAAAATATGCAATGACAATTTGACTATTATAACTAGAGTAGTTTTGTTTTGATCATTATTAATACAACAATTTTGATTTAGACATTACAACAAATATGACCGTTGTTGAGCTGTTACAAGATATTCATCATGAGTCATGAGATTTTAACCCATCACCATTCCTCGTTCACACCTATAAAAAAAAAGGTGGTCTCTGGTGCTCTCCAAAAGGATAGATAATTCAACTCTCATCTCTTACTCTATAGTGTTTCTTTTGCTCTCTTCTCCCTTTATATCTTTCTTCTATTATCCTGAGTTATTCATACTCTTTTCAAGAGTTTATCTTGCTAGTTTTTGTTGTCCTCGGATATATCCGAGATGATCATGTTGTACCATGGACGATTTGTGCATACACTACCCATAAATCCTTAAGGACAGTGTTTCAACACGTCTCAAGAATTTATGTATTCGTATTCTCATCATATTTATACTATAAAATCAAAATCGCTTAATAGTTTAGAGAGAAAAACATAGTTAACCAATATTATTTAAATAGTTTATATACCTTACAAGACTACATGGGAGGATATACATTATGCTTCAATTTACTTATTTTTCTCCTAAAAAAATTAGAATATATGATATCATTTAAATAATTATTAAAATGGACAAAAAATAATAAGCTCAACTAAAAGATGTAGGTTTCTTCAACTATATAGAAAAAGTTCCCACATTTTTTTATCCAAAACTCATTGATAAAATGTTTAATAATTCCCAAATGTGTATCTACTCACAAGGTCGGGATGATAAATACATTTGTTTTCATGTGTTTTTATGAGTACTAATACATCGTTAATTTATAAAATAACATCAAACACTTATTCTTGTTGTTTGTTTTTGTTTTATCGGAGAACATCTTCTCTACACAATTTTTCATTCATTCTTCCAGTTTTTTTAATTCATTTGATATCTATCAAATTCAAATAAATTTCCGAGATACGTTTTTCTCTCGTTTCGTCGTAATCTCATTTACACATTTTCTTCCTATACAACTTTCTTTAAATTTGTTATTAGACTTTAGGAAATATAAATCTTAATTCTAACAAATTAAACTATTTTTAGAACATACATTTGATTTTTTTTTCTTTTTAATATTTTTATTTATTTTTTATTACATAAAATTTTTTGATTACCAATTTTGAGTATTCAAATATTTAGACTTTTAGTTTAAGTAATCTATAAAACTTATCTTCTTTACTTTTCATTTCATGTAAATAATTTTTCGTACACAATTTTTCATTATTTCTTTCGGGGTCATTTAGTACATGAAAAATTCGTAAATACTTTTTTCTTTTATCATTTATAAAATTAGTAAATATTATAATTACAATAATATACTAAAAATTATGATTATTATTTAATATTTTAATTTTTTAAAAAATTATTTAATTAATATTTGAGAGAATAATTATTATGAATAAATGCATACACAAATTGTAAAACTTTAAAAAAATGGTATTTTATAAGTTATTGTAGTTAATATTAAAAGTTTTATTTATAAATATTTTTGTTATAAATGAGTTTTATTATTTTAAAACACATTATTTCTTTAGAAATCAGTTCTCTGACTTCTCTCTAAGAGTTCTCATTCTTTGTTTGACTGATTGAAGATCTGAAATCGAAAGAGTGATTCTCACAACGAGCTTTTCAATTTGGACCAATCAGTTTCTTCAATCGTGTAAGTCGAGTTTTCTGTCTTTCTCTGCTGCCCAATTTGTTTTGTCTTGCATGTGAGCTTTTTTGTTCTGGTTCACCCAATAAGTCTCACATCGCTTAGGAGTCGAGGTTAAGTGTAATTTAAATACTCCTCCCTCCCTCCACCCTCTAAGATGCCTTTTAAAGACAAAACCGTGGCGGACCACGTTCAAAAGTGGACAATACCTCGGGAACGCGATCCTTATTCCTAAGGATGATGTGAGACGAACTTGAGTTAGGTCAGAACACTTTTCATGTTTGCATGCGCAATTTAAATTATGAGTATGAGTCTTTATTGATAAGTGATTATAACGATAACAGGTAAGGGAAACTAGCTTAAATCTTGTGTTTTATGAGTGTTTGTGATTTTTAGTAATTCACTTGTATTGATGGATCTGATGTGGTGTGAATGTGAAGCCTACTTCTGTTTTTAAAATTTTTAGGCTTAACTTGATTAAAAAGGCCCAAGGCCAACCCATTTGTTCTTTTTTCAGAAAAACCCTTTCAGTTTTTCCCATTCAACCTTTACTCAACTTCTCTCATTCACCAAAAATAGCTCACTCACTCTTGCTTTCCTTGAAACATAATTTGGGCTAGGGCCTTTGCGAAATCCTCCTCCGAGCTAACTGAACGTCCTTTCCTCCATGTAAGTCGAACTCCAAACTTCTATTTTTCTCCTTTTGCAGTTCTACTGTGTTGGTTCAGTTTTGGGATCTCCCTTAGAGCCTCATTTTTTGTCCACCTGTATTCATGCTTTTCAGCTTCTTAGTATGTTTTGGAGTTACGGTGTTCCTCTCCACCTAGGACTCTCTCCTTATCAAGAGTAGTAGCAGTTTCAAGGTAAGGGAAACTAGGTTTTAAAGCTTTTAAGTGTTGTGCATGTTTCTATTTTTGGTTCTGAATCTTGCTTAAAATTTGTGTTGATGCCTATGATTATGTGAAAATAAATGGTATGTTGTTTCTAGATGAATTCCTGGTGTGCATATGCAAGCAGGTGAAAATCTGTTATTCTTGCCCAAGCGTAGAGCCTCTAGCCTAAGTGAGAATAACAGAAAACTCCCCTTTGTTGGTGTGCGAGTTGTCGCTCAAGCGAAAATTCTCACCTAAGCGAGAAAGTCTAGCTTAAGTGAGAACTCGTAGATGTGCACTACACCCTCTGTTTGAGTTCTCGCTCAGGCGAAAAGATTCTAGCTTAAGCGAGGAGAATCTGTTGCTTGAGTGAGACCTCCTAGCTTAAGCGAGAATGTGATATATTGGTTTTAATCCTCTGAGTTCATTTGTGGTTGGTTGAGTTTCTTTTAAAAGCATGAAATATGTGACTATGCATGTATAATGGGATGTTGTGGATTGTGTTTGATGTGTTTAGCATGAGATGATAATGTTTTGAGATAATATGTGAATTACGTGTGGAAATTTCATGGAGAAATCCCTAGGGTGATAAATTTTTGTGTGTGTGTGTGTGTGTGTGTGTGTGTGTGATGACTTAAGGATTCAAGTAAGGTTGCATCCTGACACTCTAATGAATCAGTCAGACTCACTTAAAGTAGACTGGTTCAAGGGGTGAAAGTAGCAGGAGGTCCCAGTCTTTTGCAGGATAATGACCTTAGATGATCATGGACTAACCTTGTGTGTTGTAGGGTGAAACCCATTGACAATAGCTCTACAGAGCAATAGAGGCCACCACAAGTACAAGCAACCAGTGAATTCGATTTCATTACATGTATCCAAATAATTGAGTTAGAGGGTTTGTCATGGTTTGTTATCACATGTTGTTTGTGTTTAATAATTTGCTTGCTTACTCATATGTTAAAAATTATTATTTTTTCTCTAGCTTACCCTTTTCCTGTTTGTGTTATGTTTTCTTGTGATGTTTTCCTTTTTGCAATGATCACCAATGTTGGTGTGAGTAAATGTGGAGACTCCTGGTGATCGTACAAATGGTGGAGATGCATCTATTTAGACTAGGCTTATTTTTTATCACTCTTTTGAGCACCTTTTTGAACTACTTTTATTTGTAATTCCTTACTTTGTGAGCAATCTTTTGCAAAACTATTTTACATTTTAAGACAAGTTTATGACATTCATTTGTGCCCTTGATATTTCTTCTTCAGTATATTTTTGGATAACTGTAATGGTTGATTCTTATATACTTTATGTCATTGCTCTATTTTATATTATAATTATGTGATGTTTTATTTATTAGAGTTATTATATTAAATGGGATGTCATAGTTAATATGACTAGATGTATGTGACTCTAAATGAGCTAAAGAAATTCTCTGTAAGGCTTGAATTTGAGTAATCTGACATTTGTTGAGCCTAAAATCATGAAATATATCATCATAAAGATTTTTTGAACTAAGGATTGGCTCAAGGAATATCAAATCTCACAAATCAAGCTCAAGGAGGAGTTTCTATGATTTTTCATGGCGTTGGGTTGCACGGATGGGGCAAGGGGTGAGCAGAAAAGCTCAACCCGTCCGAAACCATCTAATCCGATTGAAGTATTATGTTTGCGGGTCGGGTTTAATGAATACGGGTCAGTTAGATAAAAACTAACGGGTTAATGTGGGTTTAAACGGTTGGGTACGGATTTTAATTTAAAAACCCATGGATATTTGACCCGATCCGCAAAGGAACATAAAATCCAAAGTTTAGGTTTTTGCTGTTACCCTTTTGTCTTCTATCAGACTAGAAAACCCTAGATTCTCTCTCTCTAGCGACTTCCTCTGCAATTGCTTCCTCTCCGACTACTTCATTTCCAGCTGCCATCTCTCTGCACCACCATGGGCAAACTCTATAACTGCTGTGACGGTCACCAGGACGCATAACGAACCATAACCATCGCGTCAGCTACGGGTGTTCACCGGAGCTCCACCGTACAACCCAAACAACAAGCGTGACTTCACTAGAGCAGATCCACCATGAACATCAACGTAAACACAAAACGACATTCACCACAAGCCACCGCGAGTGCAGATCTAAGAAACAGTCTTCACTAGAAATTGTGAGCCACCGTGAGCCACCACAACTTCATGCACCCACCAAAAGCAATCACCTTTATTATCTTATTGGTGTCATTTTTTTCTCAAATGTAGCGTAACTATGGTGTTCTTTGGTTTTTTCTTTTTTTTTTGTGATTAATATGAATGTCTGATCATTAAAAGTTCTCAACTTTATTATTGAGAATCAATTTTAGTCTTCTAAAAGTGCTTTCTATTTTGGAGGAGATGTAGATTTGTTGTTCTTGCTGTCTGATTTTGTTGGAAGTTTCAAGTTTCATTTTGTTTTTTTTTTCTAGAAGTTTCATGGTTTCTTGTAATTTTTTTTTTGAAAATTATTATTTTGTTTTTGCTAGATAAATTTCATCTATTTTATTTTAACCCGAATGAACCCGTATTCATACTTAACTAACATTTTAATCGGTCAGAATGGATTTTAAAATATGAAAAATGGATTATGTCGAATTAGACAGGTTGGACCCGAATCCGATTCAACCCGTCCGTTGCTCACCCCTAGATGGGGCAATGGGCGCCAATTTTGGAAACCCAAAACAAAAGCCATTGTCGAACTATCAAACTATCGAGCACTACCCTTTCACCTCCAGTTGCCCGTTTACAGTCAAACTGGCGTTTGGCACTACCCAGTTTTTATGCATTGCATTCTCTTGGTAAAATGAAGATTCCTGCTTCGTTAATGTCAGATTGAGCTGAAATTTTAACAACGAATCCTTGACAAATAGTTTTTCACTTTGACGGTAATTAGAGGTCTATAATGAGAGAAGTAATTCTTATAAGGTTCACATAGATTAGGTTGTTGATAGCTTTGACATTTGTTGCTTATGTTGAATAATGAATGATTGATGCACAATGTTATCGTATGTTTTGGTATGATGAGTTTAGTTGTATAGAATAATTAATGAAAATGTGTATGATAAAGCATGTTGATGTATGATAATGGGTATAAGGATCTTGTAAAAACATTTTGATACGATAATTTTAATTGGTTGAGATTGAAGAAATTTATGATAATCTAAGAAGGGAATCTCATTAAATGCTTAAATATTTAGGGTGTGCATTGAGGATAAAATTATTACATCTTTGGAAGTTATCCTGAACTCTATCAGTCATTCATACTCATATAGAGAAGGATGATTAGGTAGTGAGAGTGGTAGGAGGTCCTATCATGAGAACGACCATAGGGTTCTATGACAATAAAAAGGATTTACCTTGAATGTGGTAGCTCGGGTAGGCGAGTTGTCCCACCACCACAAGTGCATAGCATTTCTAGTTTTACTCAAGTTGCACTTATCTAGATAAATTGAGTTTTAGATAGTTTAATAAAGTACATGTGTGTAATCTTGATCGCTTGTGATAATTGTAATAAAATTTGTTATTTATGAGGTATGTTTGTTCTTTTATAGCTAGATTACCCTCTCTTGTTTGTTATTTGTATGTTTTGTATTCTTCTTTTGCAATGATCATCTTGTTGGTGTGAGTAAATGGAGATGTAGGTGAAGAGGTACCTCTTGATGTTGAGGAGTCAGTTGTTTGGGTGGTTGAACAATGTTAAATCATGTTAGGTATAATTTTATAATAGAACTATAGTATAGTAGCTTGAGAATGTGTATGTGTGATATTATTATAGTTTTATCTTGTAAAACTGTACTAATATATGATAACATTGGATTATCTATCTTCTGAATATTCATCATGAAATATTTTATTTTAGTAGTATTATGCTATTAAAATGGGATGTTATAGTAATATGATCATGCATTTAGCCATAGTTGATTATACCTCATAAAAAAATAATGTCAAATTATAGATAAAACAAACTAATTAAAACAATTTAACTTACAATATTTTTACAAACCAAAGTTTAAATTTGACATTATCATTTTAAAGTTGGTTTAATAAACCAATTATTTTGCAAATTGAAGGTCTGTACTTAAACATAAATTTGAAGAATGTAATTTAATTATTGTGATTTAAAATTAACTCTATTTCATAATTACATGCAAGTTAACACTACAAGAAATTCGTTAGTTATCTAATAATAATTACATACGGATTTATAAATACGGATTTGTGCAGTAGAAAATACCAATTTTTCTTGTATTATAACTACATTTAATAACTATGTAAGTTAATATAGAAGAAAGTACATAATCCATCTTTGGACATAATTGATAATATCTATTTAATGATATAATTGTAGTTAAACATATAATCCATTATGCACCTCTACCATAACAATGCCAATTAGTACAATTATGGAAAACTAAAGATTTTTCATATAAAGTGTTTCATGTGAAATAAATGAAATTAAAAGGTAAAAAATTTGTGTTTTATAAATGTAATTTAAGAAATAAATTATTTAAAATAAAAAATAATAATTTGTATATGTTATTTATAATTAAATTTTTTAACAAGTTCTATTCTTGATTTGACAAAGTTTTAAAAAAATTAGTTTGTATTTACTTTAAGTTTAAACCAAAAAATATATATCATAAATTTCATATGAAAATTAAATATAATAAAAATTATGATACATAAAAAATGTGTTAGAACAAAACTTGTAATAGTATATATATA
>Ga0214543_1013562_pt1 | contig 10154 bp, 5 predicted proteins | sample CNSS2metaG_FD_160094 | JGI IMG/M metagenome (GOLD analysis project Ga0214543, IMG submission 160094) | Root nodule microbial communities from cowpea collected in UCLA plant growth center, Los Angeles, California, USA - CNSS2 | ecosystem: Host-associated > Plants > Roots > Nodule | place: USA...
TATTATATAATATATTATAATATTATATATATATATATATATATATATATATATATATATATTTTATGATATGTGTTATGCCAACAATTATGTTTTTATGTATTGTTAAAACACTATAATTGTTTAATTTCTTTGTATGTACGATGATAGATAATGTTGAAGGTGAATAATGATTAGCATGATTGTTGGGATATACTTTTTATATTCTAGCTATTGCAAGGTCGAAGAAATAATTTTGTTCTTTTACCCATTCATTTAGTTACATCATTAAGAATGCATTTGGGTTATATTCTTGACTTAAATGCATATTCTACTACCAATCTTTCACACATTCATACAAGTTTTTGTCATGGAACTTCCAATTCTATAATTTTTATCAAGTATATTTCAATATTATACTTATACACCATTTCATCTTTTTCTTTCCCCATTTAATTCATGGTAATTTAAATCTACAAAGTTTGATTTAATTAATACATAATAGTTAACTATTTATTTTATGAAAAATAATTGCTTTAAATAAGTAAAAGTTATGAAAATATTTGTGTAGATTCAGAGAAATATACAATAATATATACTTAGTTTGGTCTAAATATACTCTAAATATTTAATACATTTTTTTTTTCTAATTAATTATTTAAAAATTACTTTATTATCTAATTATTATAAAAAAATAAAGATATTTTGTAACCAATAAACCAAAATTTGTTTAACATAGAATAGCACAAACTTCACAATTTATTATTTCAATAAATTTTATAGACAAATTTATGTTTCATGTGTCAATTCCCTTTCCCTGATGTTTTCCAATGAAACAAAGTCTCATCTCATTGTTAATAAGCTGACATACATATGATTTATGGTTATGTGTATAGTTTCAAAATTCAAATGGTAAAATTGGCAGAACCGAAAGTTGAACCATAAAATTCGCGAAATTACACGTTAGAAGTAAAATTCACTGAATTGTAAACTACTTATATTAGAAGTAATATAAGTAATCTAAAATGTATTTCATATTCCACTCTAAATTAGAAGCCACCGTACATTAGTCACACTATTTAATACAATAGTAATTTAGTAATGAATTGAAAAAGATAAAATGTGTATAAAATTCATAAAATTAGAGTTCGCAAAAAGATATAAAAGTTTCATAATTAGGAATATTGTATATTAAAAGAAAGTTTATCTTCCGTGAAATATGAAGATAGGTTGTATACCAAAAATAAATGAATTCTTGTTTTTTTTTATGATCATCTTATAAGTTTTAAATAAAACACCCTAACTTTTCATATATGATTATTTTTATAGTAAAGAAAAGAGGATATCATCTTTGTTATATATAAATTTTTTATTTTATTTAAGTTATAACTAACATTACTTTTGTTCAAAAATGATTTTCTGATTACTAAATTTTGACAATTTTCTTTTATCACCTTAAGTGTCATTTTTTAAATGATTTTTTATTTTTCTATTTTTTCACTCTCAATATTTTAAAACTACTTAGAAAATGTTATTTCATGTTGTAAAATAAAGTTGTCAAAATTTAGTAGTTAAAGTATCATTGTCCTTTTATTTATGGTTTATATGGACCAGTTAAATGTAAATTTCTAATAGAAACTAACAAAAAAAAGAGTACCAAGATTAGAAGTGGCTAAAATTCTATATTTCTAATCACAAAGTTAAATATTTAAATATGATGATATTAGATATAATTAAAATATTAAATTCTAATTTTTAGTATTGTTGTTTTGTTATTCTATTGAAAACTTATATATATAATATATATATATATATATATATATATATATATATATATATATATATATATATATATTTTAAATGTCCCGTGTTGCACAGGTACAACCAAACATTTACCGGATATCATCCGAACACGCTTGAATGGGTGGTGGAAATTTTGGTACCTTTTAAAGTGCGAGTTATGATTGATTGATGATGAAGCAAATTGAAAGAGAATATCGTCCACGTAAATGCGACTTCAATTTTGGATGCTACAATATCCTTTTCCTACTGTTATCTTTTGGAGTTGTGTACCATTCACCTGAATCAATTACGCCAACCAAGCTTTGTTTTATTTGGGAATTTTTCTCTACTCTTCTCCTGTGCTCAAATAACCTCTCACTCCTATTATAGGATGAGAATGTTAGTTTAGTAAACAGGCTTTCATTTGGTAACACTACCACATCCTTCTCACTCACCAATCTTCCCACATTCATTTACTTATCATATTTCTTTATTTAATTGCCTTAACAAGAATCTCACCAAATTTAACGCGAATATGCCTTTGCAATAATGATAGTCCATTCACCTAAAGGGGAATCAGATGGAATATTATGGAATCATACAAAAGGTCATAATTATAGACAACAAATTTGGCCAAGGTCATTCAATTTGAAGGGAAATGTCTCTCGGTAGGTAGTTGTCGAATACACAAGATAAATTTCTCGGATAAAATTAAATTTATAATGTATGAGGAATCTCATTAGAGACCTATTAAGCATCAAAGCACGCAAAGACAAGACGAAGGTAATTGCTAAATGCACGCCGTGGGCATCACGTATCAATTTGAATACAAATGTGTCATCTTAATAATAAGTTAATAAACCAAATCTAAGTGACAGGATTATAGGGGAATGAAAGATGGAATATATTACCCAATGGATTATGGGAATCTGCACCTCTAATTCTTATTTTTTGGATGATCATATACGTTTGTTAGGTAGAAATAGAAGATAGGAAGTAAAAAGATATAAGTACAATAGTTTGTTACACCCAATAAATCTCAAATCGTTTAAGAGTTAAGGTCAAGTGTAGTTTTACTACTTTTTTCTCTTTCCTACTTTTTAAGGTGTTTTTTAAAGACAAAACCGTGACACAGTTCCACGCTTCAAAGCAGACAATACTTTAGGAACGCAGTCGTAGTTTCTAACTATATTGTCAGACAAATGTTATTCCTAACGATGCTGTCGAATAAACGTTATTCCTAACGATGCTGTCAGACAGACTTGATTTAGGTCGAAACATTGGTGTCGTCTGTGGAGACCATCAAGTCATCTTGGCCTCAATTCAGAAATACTTCTTCCTCCCTCCACCCTTCTAGGCTGCTTACAATTTTTTTTCAAGAAAAATATTAAATTCTCTTTTACTTTTTGGAGTTCATTTTAATGGAACAAGAAAAATATTATAAAGATATATAACCGTATATATGTGATGAGAAAAAAGTAAATCAACCTTATCTTCTATTTTGGAAATGAAACTGATGGCATGGGACCTCATTGAATGTATTTGAAAATAAGATAATAATGTAAATAATATGAGAGTGAAAATGAGATGAAGTTATATTTTTTAATGGAAGCGTTATATTTATTAGAAGTGTAATATAATATAGTTAAGATAGGGATATTATTTATTATATTGTTAGCAATTCATATGTTAATAATAATCAATGCATAAGATATTTTATTTATATTTTAAGTTTATTTGACTCACAATTTGAATAAAATATGTGTTTAAGATTATGGATGATTTTTATTACGTTTGAGATTCTATTTTTATTTATTTTTATGAAGATTAGTGAGTTTTATTTTAATAAGTCGTAAAAATTATTAAGGTATAACTTGGTGCAAGAGTTCAAACTTTTTGTAATTACGTTCAGGAGCTTATTAAATATAGCTTAGTATGAAGCTCAAAGTTTTAAAAGAATGCTTAATATCATACTAGTTAAAATATATGTAACGAGGAAGATTTTTATAATAATATTTTTCGTAAAAATCGTTGAATAATAGTCTAACATATTGTTATTAATAAGTGATAATTTGACATACATCATTTAATGGTTCTATCATTGAAGTGTAAGCATGAGTCTATTATTAAGCATCAATGAGAATACTTAAAGAGGAAGATTCATTGTCTTAGAAATTTAAATCAGAGGTAGTGTCAATATCTGATTTGGTTTTGACTTATATGCCTCTTTCTTGTTCAATTATTTATGATGAATCTTCCTTAAAAGATCTATCTGCCAACTACAAAGAGATTAAATTTGTATTTTTTTTTTAAATTGTGAGAACAAAATTTATTCAACCGAAAGTATAACATTCTGAATTATATTTAACTTAAAAGAAAAATTTCACTTTTGTTTTATAATTTTAACTTTTATTTAATTTAACTTTATACTAAGTATGAGTCAATAAAATTAGTTACTACTCAAGCTTGTTGTGGATTAGTTGGTGGTTATTGTTGGAAAAGTTGCTGACAAGGTCATGGTACTTTGTAGATCCACCTTTGCCTAACTTTTTTCTCTATTTTTGATTTTTAAAATTGTTCAAGCCCTACCAAGCCCATTACCCCAAGCCCAATAACTAATCCCAATCTATTAAGAGATTTTGTGTTTCTCACCCAACTTTACTAAGTTCACCCAAATTACTGTATTTAATCCATTTCTCTTTGGAAAAAAAAGCCCGGACAGAAGCACGTTTACATGGTTTACACAGTACACGATGGAAACAAGTTTGTTTTGTTGCAAAGGTTTGTTAAAACAATAAATATTTCCATTTTATTGGTTTGCAACAAAAATTATAAACCTGTTTTAACGTGTATTTTTAATAAAAAATATACAGTAAAAATAATTTTTTAATATAACTGTTTAGATGTAACGTAACCAAACAAAAAATAATAGTTGAATTTTGAAGATTTGAAAGGGGGCTGTCGCCTTTGACAATTCAATTGTAGTAGTTGTCAAAATCAACCAAGTCACTCTTAACGTACACGAGAAATTGACCTTTCTAATTATGTATTAAAATAGAAAAGTTGGTCTAAAAAACACGAGTTACCCAAACACGAATGAGTATTATAATTATATAATAAAAAGTTGAATTGAATAGCAAAATACTTGTTGGCCGTAGTGACCGAATAATATTTTAGGAGAAATGAAAATAATTCGATGAAAATTTATATATTTAATTATTGTCACCGAGGTAAAGATAATGAATATATAATTTAGTATAACTATAACTATATAAAATAATAATAATTAATGTTTTTTTCTTTTCATATTTTTGAACTTATCAATAACTGAACTATAACTACAATTTTAAACTATTTCTTTTTCAATGTAAATGAACAAATTGTCAGCAAAAAATTTACATTTCATCTTTATTCAACAATTTTGTTTTGATAATCTTCATTACAAAAAATAATTTTTTTATTATAGTAATAACTCAACACTAATTCTTTGAACTTTAAAAAAAAATTATAATTGAAAAATTGAGTGAGTAGTATCATAGTTCGGAATATATGTGAAAAAATTAAATTTTTCTTGTTTTCATCTTCACACAATTTCCTTTTTTATCATTTTAAAATATAATTTGTTCTTTTATTCTTTACCAATATATTTTTTTAAAGGTTTAATTATGCCTTTGATCCCCATTTTGGAGTCAAAATCTCAAAATGGTACCCAAATTTTTAAAAGTCTTAAATTGATCCCTTTTTTGTTAAAATGTCACAAGTTTGCCCTTTCTGTTAAGTCAAGGTTGACGCCGTTAGAGGGAGTGCCACGTGTCAGTTCCTCAATTTTTTTTTTGTTTTTTTTTGTTTTTTTTTAAAAATCAAAAAAATTGCCACGTGTCAAGCTGTCATCGTGCCATGTGGCAATGACGGAGTGATGTGGTAGTGACAGTGACACGTGTCAGTATTATGCCAAGTGTCATTCCCTTAGTCTCAATTTGGTTTTTTTATTTCAATTTTTGTCTCAATTTATTCTTAATTTTTGTAAAAATTAGCAATTTTGTCCCTCTCCAAATTGAAATCAAATTAAATTTCTATATAAATGTACACAAATATTTTCATCAAAATTGATATTTCAAGTAAATATTTTTAACCAAATTAAGTTCATTTAATTAATATTTTACATTGAACTTTACTTAAAATTGTTTTAAAGTTGTTAATAGAAAATAATGTTAATAGAAAAAAATTCATAAATTAACTAGTTCATGTAACAATAAAAAACATATAAATTTAAAATTTGAAAATAATTTTAAGTAAAGTTGAATGTGAAACACAATTTTAAATAAACTTAGCTATGTTAAAAATATATAATAAAAATATCAATTTGAATAAAAATATCAAATTTAATAAAAATATTTGTATAACATTTATATAAAATTAATTTTTGTTTTAATTTGGAGAGGAACGAAATTGAATTATTTTTACAAAAATAGGGATTAAATTGAGACAAAAATTAGAATACAGGACCAAATTGAGACTAAGGAAATGACACCTGACATAATACTGACACGTGCCATTGTCACTGCCACATCACTCTATCACTGCCACGTGGCATGACGACAACTTGACACATGGCAAAATTTTTATTTAAAAAAAAAATCAAAAATCAAAAATCAAATTAAATTAAAAAAAAAATTGAGGAACTGACACGTGGCACCCCATTTAACGCTGTCTAGCCAGACTTAACAGAAAGGGCAAACTTGAGACGTTTTAACAAAAAAAGGGACCAATTTGAGACTTTTAAAAATTTGGGTACCATTTTGAGATTTTGATTCCAAAATACAAAGGCATAATTAAACCTTTTTTTAAAGACTAAGACTAAAGAATAATTTGTCATAATCTAATATAAAATCGAGAAATAAATACTAAAATAAAAATTCATGATAATTAAGCTACAATTAAAAATCGATTATGAAAAAAATGTAGTACAATATATTTTTTTTTCTATATTCTTAAAAATGAATATACAAAAAGCTTGTTAGATAAAAAATAATTTTAACTATTAAACTAATATTTCACTATCAAGTAATCAAGAAGAGAAGAGAATATACAAGGGATAAATAAGAGTAGAGACAACAATTATTTTTCTCTTTAAAAATACAAAAAAAAACTTAAAAGATGAGAACAATATGTGTGAAACTCAGAAAATAAATAAAAAATATCTTAATAATTTTTTTATGCTTTATTATATTTGATTTCAAATTTTATTATCGATTAATATTAAATATTATGATTTATAAATCAAATAAAAAAGATTTAATTTAATTTTCTTTGATTTTTATACACTACACATAATTTAAAAAAGTTTAAATACTATACATAATTTAAAAAGTTTCAAAATTTTTAATTGCATAAATTATAAAAAAAATCAAATTTTTTTAGCATACATAATTTAAAAAACTTTAAAAATTTTAAATACATAAATTAAAAAAAATCAAATTTTTTGGAGAATCATGCCTCTCCTACCCCTATTATAGTCCGCCATTGGTTGGATGGGAATATCTAGTAAATATTACAATAATGGAAATAGTTGGTAAATTTTATTTTAGTTCAAAACTAAAAAAGAAAGTTGAAAACATATTTTTCGTTGAAAATTGTAAAATTTGAATATAAAGATACATTATAGGTAAAATTAAAGGTTTAATTTACTTGTACACGAACCTCTGGGGTTGCTTGCAGGGACCATATGGCTAGGATGCTAATCAAAGATGGTTTAAGTGTCGATAACTCTGGTGTGTTCGATTATGTTTCTTTTTTAAATGTTTGTGCATGTTGTTTATACGTTTTCTCCTGGGACTTTTGGCTGAGATTCTTTGAAGTTTAAATCTTATTTTCTTTAAAAATAAAAACTATCATAGTGAAAGAAGAGCACAAATCAGCATGGGATAAAAGAAAAAAATTAGATAGGAAAAAGTTGAGTTGTACTTTGGCACTAAAGGTTTGAGCCTGACCTTATTAGAGAGCCCAAGTAAGCACCTGTTGTTTCCAGGACTCTCACTCAGCCTACTCATTCTTATTCTGTTTTTTTCTCTAAAACAGTTTACATCCCTTCTCTATCTTCTAAAGCAGAAGTTGTGCTAGGGCAACTGTGAAACATCCCTGGAAGCTAGTAGAAAGTTAAACACCTGAACCTCATGTTTTCCCTCCTCCCTTTTCTGTATGATAGTGTTGGTTTAGATTTGGGGTCGTCCTTATAACCTTCCTTTCGTGTACCCTTGTATCTATTTCAGCTTCTTAAGCTGCGGTCATACTATGGTGAGCTCCTATTAGGGCTCTCTTCCATTGTGGTTCTTTTTTCCAAGTAAGGGAAGCTAGGGTTTCATGCTTTTAAGTCATGTATGTTTTTGGTATGTTTTATGCTCTTGATGCTTGCATGATGCTGTTGATGTGTGAAAATATTTGTTTATGTTTCTGGCTGTTTGTTCGATGTTGCATGTCTGAGCAAGGAGAGGAAATCTGTTGTTTTCACCCAAGCGGGTGACCCTCGCCTAGGCGAGAATAGCTGAAACTCGTCCCTGGTTTCTGCTTAAGTTGTTGCTCAAGCAACAAGCCTTTGTTTTGAGCGATGGGTCATCTCACTCAGGCGAGAGGGTTTCGCTTAAGCGAGAACGCGTAAAAACCTGTAGTGTTCACTATTCGAGCTCTCGCTCAGGCGAGAATGCCTAGGTTAAGCGAGAGGCTTATATCGCTTAGGCGAACGCTTCTAGCTTGAGCGAGACTGGTGCAGGGACGTGCTCCCACGCTGTTCTCTCCCATGTTTTGATTGTTTGGTTACATGATTGAGCAATCTACCTTAAATGCATGAAGTATGATGTCATGAATGGTTTATAAGATTGAATGAGGCTGAGACTTTGCTGTACTATGTATGGAATGAATCATGGATTGATTGATTGGTTGAACATTGACTTGAAATTATAATGCTTAAGATAAAATTGTGGTTCTGGTGTTAGAAACAAGAATGTGGTGTGAGATAGATGTAATTCCATGAGATTCTTGGTGAGATTCCATGGTTGGTGGCGTTGTAGCGTATATAATTAGATAAGGATTTAAGTAAGGATTGCATCCCGAAACTCTAAAGAATCAGTTAGTCTCACGTAGAGCAGACTGATTCAAGGGGTGAGAGTAGCGGAAGACCCTAGTTTTTGACAGGATAATGACCCTAGATGTTGAAGGCTAACCTTGTGCGTGGTAGGGTGAAACCCATTGACAATGGCTTTGCAGAGCAGTAGAGGCCACCACAAGTGCAAACATCTAGTGAATCCATCCGATCTTATTATATGTGTTCGGACAATTGAGTTATGGAGTCCTCCTGTTTGATTGCTATCACATATTTTAATGCCTACTGTTTTGCCTATTTGAAGTTTGTATAATATTATTGGCTCAATGTTATGTTAAAAAATCAAATTTTATCTCTAGCTTACCCTTTTGCTTGTGTTTGTTTTCTTGTGTGGTGTTCCTTTTTGTGATGATCACAAAATCCTTAGTGTGAGTAGATGTGGAGATTCCTGAGAATCGTTCGGATGGTAGTGATGTTGCTGCCTTCTTTTAGGCATGGTAACTGATGCTCTTTTGAACAACTTTTGTCATATCGTTTTATTTTGCAACTCTTTGCTCCGTGAGCACTCTCAAGTTAAGTTGTTTCATGTCTAAGTTAAGCTTATGACCAATGTTTTGTGCCTTACTATTATTCATTCTTCCTTGCAGTATATTATGGATAAGTTTAGAAAATTAATTCTTATATACTTTCTGGTAATGATCTATTTTATACTATAAAGATGCGACGTTTTATTTATTAGAATTATTCTATTAATTTGGGACATTACATTTCAACTTTCAAATTTACCATTTATTCAATCTTTTAATAATATATGTTATGAGGAATGCATCAGGAAAAATAACCTGTAATCTTGTATAAGTTAATTAAACTAATTTCATAAGTTAACTCTTAAACATAAAATTATATTAAACTAGTATAATTTTCTTTGAAAGTTATAAAAGTGGACAATTTTTTAAAATATTATTGAATATTGACAAATTAAAATACATTAACATGACTTTATTATAATAAAGTCTAGCTAGAATAACACAACTTTAATGTAGAATATTTTTAAATAATACGGTATCAATGTGGCACACTTTAAAATTAGTGCATTTTAAGTTGGAATTTTGCTAAGGTAACACAATTTTAACTCAATTTTAATAAAATTTGTGTCAATATCAATTTAAACTTAATACTTTTAACTAAATTCGTGTCATTTTAATGGGATTTCAACTATAAAAATGTTTTAAATTAAAATCATGACATCTTTACTCGATTTCTTATGTTGTGCTACTTTATATATATATATATATAT
>Ga0214543_1013572_pt1 | contig 10140 bp, 7 predicted proteins | sample CNSS2metaG_FD_160094 | JGI IMG/M metagenome (GOLD analysis project Ga0214543, IMG submission 160094) | Root nodule microbial communities from cowpea collected in UCLA plant growth center, Los Angeles, California, USA - CNSS2 | ecosystem: Host-associated > Plants > Roots > Nodule | place: USA...
CCCTATATTTGTTATTTTTGTTCAATTAGGTCCCAATTTTTGTTAACATTAACCAATTTGGTCCCTCTCCAAATTAAAACCAAATTTAATTTTTATATTAAAATTCACATTTTTTATTAAATATTTTATATAATATATTAAAATTCACATCATTATAACTTTGATATAAAAATTAAATTTGGTCACATCTTCGATAGGGACCAAATTGGTTAATGTTAACAAAAATTGGAACCTAATTGAAGAAAAATAACAAATATAGGGACCAAATTGAATATAGAATATTGACTTTGACACGTGGCACACTACTGGATTGACACATCGACATTTAAAAAAAATTTAAAAAAATTCAAAAAAAATAAAATAAAAAATTCAAAAAAATCACGAAGTGCACGTGGCACACTCCTGGGTTGACACGTGTACATTTAAAAAAATTTCAAAAAAATTTAAGAAAAAAATTTCAAAAATAAATAAATTAAAAAATTAAAAAAAAAACCACAAAGTGACATGTGGCAGTCATTGTTCATGGCCGTTAATGATTTAAACGGTGTTAGCAAAAAAGGACCCAATTGAACAAAATTGACGAAAATTGGGACCTATTTGAATACAAAACCAAAATTAGGACTTATTTGAAAAAACTTGACGAAAATTGGGACCGAAAAGGTATTTTAACCTATATTGATTAAGTATGTTATGTGAATAACCAAGTACTTTGAATTAATTATAAATATATATGACCAAATTTCGCATTATATAATCCCAAGTGCAACTATAATTAAACGTTCGTAAACCTATTCTTGATACCTATTCATAAATAATATTGTCTAATTTATATAATTATGATTAGGTGAAAATGGATCCACATTATAGATAGTATAACTATTTCACTTGGGCAATACTATTTGTTAAAAAAAGTTCAATTAATATAATAATGTTAGTTATAAAAATAACCATTTATTGTGTACGATTGCATTTACTATAGTATTATACTGGTATAAACACCATAATAAGTTCCAAATAATAATATTACTTATATTTATTATAGAAAACACAATTGAAAAAATAATTTTAAAGGAAATAATTTTATGGACTTAATATAGGTTTGGATAGTCGTAGTTAAGAAATCTACTTATTATATGAACATAGATCACGATTTGTATGAGCTTATAACATTAATAACATTAGACATATGGCAGGTGCACTACATAATTATGGTGGTGTCATTAGTTAAAAATTCAATATGAATTGGGATAAATATAGGTTTTCAAAGTTCTATTTATCATAAGTAGTTAATATATGAACCTACATTAGGACTTATATGACCTTATGGTGGCAAGTGTACTAAAGAATTATGGTGGTGTCAATAATTAACTATTAACATCAATTGGGTGAATTTCTGTATATAATAAAATGTTGTGTGGTTGGTGTAAGGTGGTTTGGATTTTTAATGCATTATGGCAAATAAGGACTTCTTAGAACAATGTAACGGGGAGTTCAAAACATGATAAAGCAACATATATGATGACAATAACAAACCATTTACTTGGATCTCCATCTTTTACAATAGTCCGCTTCTTATAGAAACTCAATAGATGACACCATAACAGTATATGAATGCCCAACATTTTAGCATTCATATTTTTGTAGGTACTCTTTGACATAGATTTTTCCCAAAATACATAAACAGGTATGTTGACATGCATTGCACTTATACATTGTTAAAAACTTCTCTAAAAACTACATAATGAAGGATTGACCCTAACAAAGGATGAAGGAACATGCTTAAGAAGACTAAGCATGTTTAGAAAGGAAGTTCACTAATCCTTCATCCCTTTCATTTATGTTTGTTATTTTTGATTCACTAAGTTGACTTAGTTGAATCAACTTTAGTTGACTTTTTGACCTTTGACTAGGTTTGACTTGTTGACTATAGTTGACTTGACTTAAGCCAACATGCTAATATATGTTTATTTGCTTTGTAGGTTAATTAGGAGTAAGAAAGCAATGCTAGGTGGCGCATGGTGATTGGGAGGCATAAATGATGTGGAGGAGAGTAAAAACAAAGACATAAAGCATAAAGTAAAAGGCATAAAGCAAGTGTACCTATGTACCTTTGGTCTCCTTTATTATTATCACACTTTGGCCACTTTTTGGAGACATATGAGACATATTCTTTGTCTCCTTTTGTGCTAGAACGAAATTAGCGTTGCACACACCATAGTTAGCTCTTATGTCTCTCATTTTTTGTAAGCTTATTTGACCTAGTTTCTAGAAGCTAGGGTTAGGTTTTTGTAGAGACATCCTTAGGTATCTTTTATTTGCTTAGAGGCCCCTAAACTCTTCTATATAAGGGGTGCTCCTAGACATGTAAAAGGGTTGAACATTTTGAAGTAAAAACACTTTTGTGTCTTAACCATTTGTGAGAGTTTCCTCCCTAGGGAGTGAATATTTTTAAGCCTTATCTTGCATAGCACGTGGCAGCACACATCCACTCATCTTCAAGGTTGTAATGGCTTTTAGCCTAGCCTTGTAGTGGTGTGCTTCTCACATTTTTACCATTCCTTTCCATTCCATTTTATGTTTTCTTCTTCATTTAATTGTTCTTGGTTTTCTATGGTTTATGTGCCTTCCATTTCCTTTTTTTTTTCGAATTAATCCATCATTTTCTTCTCTTGAGCTTTGTGAAAGGAACCTTCACATTTAGATAGCATGCTATCTTAATGTCCAATGGGGATTTCACTTAGCTTTCTTAATGAACGCACACCATATTCAATAATTTTAAAAAGGAACAAGATAATCCTTCATCACTACATTTGTGGTAGCAGTCAAAGAATTGTTTTCAGTGTCATGGATTAAAATATTTAATCTTAACTTGCTTTGAACTCTAGAAGCTACAACATATAATTGACCACAACTAAAAAATGGTGTAGGCCAATACAACTCAACGTAATCTAAAGATTGTCCTTGAGATTTATTTATTATCATAGCATAGGATAACATGATTGGGAATTTTCTTATAATAAACTTGAATGGACAAGGGGACTGTGATGGTGACATGAACATACATGGAATGTAAATTTCTGTTCCTTTACTTTTTCCAATTATAATCTTTGCACTAATTACATGCTTTGCAAGTTTAGTGAATATTAATCTACTTCCATTACACAAAACTTGAGATTAATCCAAATTTCTCAAAAGCATAATTGGGGTACCATGGTTTGGTAATGCTGATGTTCTAAATGAATTTAAAAATTCTGGTGTAATACCGTCATATACATCAACGTCCATGGTGTTAGATGTATCAATGCAGTCTGTGCTGAGGTATTCTTTGACTTCACCTGGATTACATGAATAATAGTTCTTAAAGTTGAAAACGGAACAAATCTATATGTAAATCATAATTATGAATGAAGCATCACTTGTAATTGAATCCAAAATAGATTTATTGATTTCATCTATTGTTTCAATTCGACTAACTAGAATTGCTTTTGATATCAAAAACATTTCATCTTCAAATTTTTCCATTAATTGTGCATAAGTGGTACTAACTATAGGTTGGATAGGATCGATGTAGTTCTTTATTATAAATTCTGATGGGATTTCTACATCTACAAATCCATCATTGGTTTCATTCAATGAACCATCACCAATTTTGATTATCCAAGCAGAAAACTCTTCAAATTTAGCAATAGTAGAGTTGTGTAATCCTTGTTGTAAGAGTGATGAAGGATCGTCTCGGATTTAGGGTGGAAATTCATCTAGAACGAAAATGGGTATGAACCCTAGAACAAATGCGGAAAATGGAGGATTTCGATTTGGGGGTTTTCGGAACGGGAGGAATTCACGCCACTTGGAGGAGATTCCAAGATAAGTGAGAAAGATCCACCACTTTGAATCGAAGATTCAAAGATAAGGATCGGTGGTTCTGAGGAGAACCTCGAGACTTGAGAGAAAACTCACTGTTTCATAAAACTCAAATCTGAATACAAATGTGTCTTACAAGGGCTTATATACTATGGGTCGAAACACAAAAAGGCCCAACATAACTTAAGGTCCGAAAAAGCCCAAAGAAAAACATTACAAAAAAATATATAAAAGAGTTCTTATTCTACGATCTGAAGCTAATGTGAGATCTCTTTGAAGATCCTAGGCATGATTCCATCATCTATTTTCTAATCCCTTGACGGTCCCGAACCACGCCTTCATCAAAGAGTCACATGTTTTTTGTCAAGTTCAGGATCTGGCAATGGTCCCATAGATAGGATGAGTTGATAGTTGCATGAACTATGCCAGATCTGCTACCACGAGGAATAATAGAAAGAATTTGTCTAAAATCTCCTCCAAATACTATTTATTTGCCACCAAAAACTAAATCCGATTTGTTATTGTCTCTCATGATATCTTTTAAAGTTCGATCCAATGCTTCAAAAAAAAACTTGTGTGTCGTTGGTGCTTCATCCCAAATTATTAGGTTAGCCAATTTCATCAACTCTGATAGTTCACTACCCTTTGTAATGTTGCAGACAGAGTGTTCAAGTTGTTCTAAAATTTTAAATAACAAAGAAGTTGTTCTACCTCCAGGCAATAACAAAGAAGCCATGCCATTTGATGCAATCGTTAACACTATTTTTTCTTCAGAGTGAAGAGCCAAAGATAACGTGTTCCACATAAATGTTTTTCATGTCCCTCCATATCCATATAAAAAGAACATCCCCCCTTTTCATGATGGGCAACACTTATAATCTTTTGGAAAACATGCCTTTGTTCATCTGCAATTCAATAATAATTATGTTATATTCCAATAAGTTGTATTAGAAACATATGTAGAAAACATCAATAACTTGTCATAGTGTTAAAATTTGATTGAAACATATGTAGCTCATCATCTTTGTTGTAATCAAGTTCTACATATACTAATTTATTTCCACAATACTTTACTACAAAATCATTGGGATAAGGCATGGAGGGACATTCCTTTAACGTTCTCCTATTATTCTGTAATACCTTTTCGATCTCAATCAAGGTCAAAATCACCTTAATGTGTCTTATCTGCCAGCTTTATACATTTAGATTTGATTATATTTTATGTCATATTGTAAACTAATAATGTACTATATTATACACAAATATTATATTAATTGCTTCTAGTGCGGGAAACACTTTAACAACTTCATTGCTTTATTGATAACGTTGTCGTTAAGCGATCAAATTACCACTACTTAACTTTAGCAACTTTAGTATTGCCAAGTTAGTAGTGAACAAACTAGTAACTAATCCTGAGTCGTCTCTTAATGACTACATAATTGATTTCAAATATTTGATTATTATAAAGATGCAATTAAAACTATTAACTATAAAAATATAGGGTTTTGATATGCAAAGAATGAATGTTACACAAATAAAAGATTGTAAATACAATAATAGTAAATCGGTCAATTCCACTACTTTTTCAAAATAGGATTCTTCATCGGTTATCTAGAGATTATTATTAAATTAATTATTGTTGTTGATTTACAAGTCAATCAATGTATAGTCTCAATTCATTTGTTGGCATTCTCACTTTTAATCAAAGTACTGTCTCAATTAAAAGTGAGAATTTTTAGATTATCCATAGTAAATTCAATCAAAGTACAATCTCAATTAAATTTTACTATGCCTAATCATGTCTACTCCTTTGTTTCCTTACCAAATAGAAAACTTAATTAATCAAAGTAAAGTCTTGACTAATTTTAGTTAAAGTGATTACCTTTAATCAAAGTACAGTCTCAATTATTGGCAAAAACTTATTTAATCACATGAAAGTTTCTAAATAAAATCAAAGTAAAGTCTCAATTGAATTTAAAAACCCTCTAACTCATATGATTAGCATGTGTGTAGATTTAAAATCATTATTTTCTATTCAATTAAGAAGCAAAGGACATAGATAAACAAAAACCACAATAATAATTAAAAGAACAAATACATTAATTCACCTAACCTTAGAATCTAGTAAAGAAATTACAGTGGAATCAACCCTAAAAGCTTAGCCCTCCATGGGTTGGATGGAATACATGATAATATGATGAAGGAAAGAAAATAAAAGGAAAGGAAGAATGAGAGATGTGGTGGATGACGGTATCTGCCAAAACCAAAGAGTTGCTAAGTGTCTTCTTCTGCTCCCCTAGGTCTCTTTATATAGGCTTCGATTGGACTTGGATTTTATCTATTCGATTGCTAAAATCTTTTATCTTTATTTAATTAATTAGCAACTTAATTTCTGTCCAATTTCCAATTCTGCCCCTCTTGTTTAACCATTTTTACAATATTGACCAAAATTTGACCAGAGTTGACTACTGCTTTGACCAGTTGACTACCCTATCAGAGGTTGACACGTGGCTGACACTTTCTCTCCAGAATTAAGGTTTCACTTTCACACTCTTCTCCAATGAAATTGCTAGCCATGCTTGACGGCTGCTACCGGTGTTGTCTACGTTTGCATGGTGGTGTGGAAGTTGCTTGCGTGCTACCATGGTGGTGCGGTGTTGTTGCTGCGTGGAGGCTCGTTGGTCACAGTGGTGGCTCGAGACTGGTGATGATGCAGAAATGGTGGTGCAAGTGCAGGTGGTGACGGTGCGCGATATAGATCTGGTTGCTGCAATGGCTGCTATTTTGCTATGCAGGTGTAGTGGAGGATGGTGGAGCATGGCAGCAACGTTTATGATCTAGCCGAGGTTAAAAATGGTGGCTTCCATGGTGGCGCGATGGTTTGACGATGCCGCAACGTCTACTCGCAATGGCTGCATTTTCCGGCAAGGTGCGATTGGCATCGAAAACTATAGGTGTTGTTGCGGTGGCTGTCATGGTGAGGTGCGTGAACGTATGCTGCAGTGCATTAGTAGGTGGTCTCCGACGAGGTGCAGAGATGAAGAAGGTAGAGATCTGCAGCTGTGATGAACATGTGTGGTGGCTGCCGATGCGACTGCGAAGATGGTTGTCTGAGGTTGACGGCGAGAGTCGCGACTACCAACATGGTGATGGTGGGAGAGGAGAAAAATTAGGGTTAGAGTTTCATGTGTGAGATGGAGGAAGATGATGACGTGGTAGTGTATGGTTGGCCAGTTTAGTGAGTGGAGGATCATGATATGTGTCATCATGTGGTTGGCCGGTTTAATTAGTGGAGGATTGTCACATGGCATGATCTGGTTGAGTGATAGGAGGGGTGTAACTTAGTAGAAACCAGGGGTGCATAGCAGGATTTTAGGTGGTCCACTTGCATAAGGAGTGTGTAAAAAAAATTGGAGGTGCATTTAGCTCCTAAATTATTCTTTTCAAGAATTTCATTATTTTGGACTTATTTTGTAACTTTGAATATTTCAAATCCACACTTTTAATGACCCAAATTAAACTTTAGCTGCATTAACAAACCTTGGAATATCCAATAATATTATATGCAACTAAAATCAATTTTTGCGCCATTTTTAACTTATGTACTCAATAAATCCAATAATCACAAATCCTAATTAAATCAATCCTTAAGCACAAATATTCTATTAAATCCCCAAATTTAAACATTAAATGAGGGCAAAAATTTGAACTCATTAGTACTACTCCACCAAATTTAAGTGTTTCCCACTTTTAGGCGTATTAAATGCGGGTCTGATCAATCAATATATGAATGTCTTTTCATGAATTCTATAATATGCAAAATTTAATATATAGACTTAAATGTAACTTTTCAATTGTTGAAACAAATGGTAGTATTATTATATCTCTTAAGGATCACCTTTAGTTTAAAAAACATCAAGAACGTTTAATTTTCAAACCATAAAAACGTTAAGGTATTCAATGGAATACTACTTTTTGACATAGATTAGTGTTAACTTTGTAGAATTAAGATATCTTCTCAATAACGATATATGAATTGTTAAATACAACTTCTAAACTATTTGTACTAATTTCATAATTTAATAAAATTCGTACATTCAAAACATCCATAATTTTAACATATAATAACATCCACAATATATGAATATTGTTCCAACTTTCTTGTACGCTTTTCATACTACAAACTATTAATACTGTGAAAGAAGGTTCACAATTCTAATTTATCAAAATAGGCCACGAAATGTAGCATCTGTAGGAGTCAAAACATTTGTGACAAAACATACATAAACTTTTCAACAACATTACTACAATATTTTCCCTGACTTTCTTAGTATAAATATCATTTCTCCTTCTTCATAGTCTTCATTGTCGTTGTAGCTGACAGTTGGGCTAACGAAATGTCCTCCAAAAGATCAAAGTCCATGATATTTGATGGAACATCTTCTACATATCCATGGTTACTGGTAGTACACAAATCTTTTGTGGGCGTCACATATAAAACAATATTTCGGTCAAGATCAGTCGTTCTAGAAAGGCACATCTGCAATGACCACCATCAATCTATGTTACAGCTTCCAAGTCTGAAGTACCATTAGTATGCTAATTCAAGTGAAATTATACTTACTAATGAACTATTAGTATCAGCAGATAAGTCACATATAGCATTATCAGTACATTCAACAAGTTCCATTGTCTGCTAAGATTAACACCCAAATTTATAAATTTCTATCGGACCACCAATACGACAAATATTTAAATACTTACTAAAGAACTCCCGGTATCTATATCAAAGTCACTACTAGTGATACATTTTCCGATAACCATTGCTTGGATTATTTGACATACAATGAAAACATAGAAACCACTACCGTTAGTATTAGTAAACACATTCAAGTTAAAATCTACTCACTAACAACTTCTCAATATCAAGTACTATTTCACAGGCACCATTTTCCTTAGCTTGACTAACTTGCATTGCTTGCCAAATTTGTTCATATCAGTTATTATTGCAAATATTTGACGTAATCAATACAAAATAATTAAAATTACTACCTCATTATGTCCAAGTAGGCTATTAATGTGAGCTATAATTTCACGATAAGTTGAAACTCTCATTACTGAAGCAGGTCATTTATTTCCTTGGAGCTTAAACTTGAAAGCCAAAGTACACCCTAAAATAACATCTAGATCCTTTGGAAAACACTTAGGATCGTCCTCACCATCCTAATACATATAAAAAGAAATATGAAATGAAATATTAGTAAGCTTTTGACACTATTATATTACTCTGGAAAAATAAAGTTGTACTACCTTGATGAGTGATGGTGCCGCCACTTGCAAGCAAGATAAGGCAAAGGTGAGTTCACTTCTAGGAAGGAGAGCTCATGGCAATGTGGTTGAATACACAAAGTTTATAACAAAGTGATCAACCCTTTTACATGTCTAGGAGCACCCCTTATATAGAAGAGTTTAGGGGCCTCTAAGCAAATAAAAGATACCTAAGGATGTCTCTACAAAAACCTAACCCTAGCTTCTAGAAACTAGGTCAAATAAGGTTACAAAAATGAGAGACCAAAGAGCCAACTATGGTATGTGCAAGGCTAATTTCGTTCTAGCACAAAAGGAGACAAAGAATGATGAAGGCTTATCTTGTTTTCTTTTAGAGATTACGAATATGGTGTAGTTGTTTAAGAAAGCTTTTTGAAAATTCCCACTGGACATTAAGATAGCATGCTATCTAGATGTGAAGGTTCATTTCTCAAGCTCATGAAATGAAGAAGAGAATTGGATTCAAGTTAACACACACACACGGATTCAACAATACTTAAAGAACAAATGAAAGAAGAAGCATTATGTCGCAACTTGAATCGCGACGGAACGACGAACTAAAAATAAATTGATTTGGAAAAAGAGATTAGAAGTCGTCACCATAGTTTATTCTGAAAAACTATGGAAAACCATAAAATTCAAATAAAGTCTGCGAAAACCAAATTTAGGATCCGAAGTCGGTTAGGCGTAGGGAAGGTATTAGCACCCTACAACGCCCGCCCAAAGGCGGTACCTTTAATTAAATTTGCAAAAGAGATGTGTTTATTTTAAATATTTATTTTTCCCATAAATAAGAAAATATTGAACAAAATTATTTTTGATTAAAAAGGACCCGACAAGGATTAACCTTGGTCCTACGTATTCTCATTAAAATGAGAAATCAGGGTTACGTAGTTCTTTATTAAACTATTTAAAAATGATTTGAAAAACCTTTTAATTTTTGGGAAGTGA
>Ga0214543_1013574_pt1 | contig 10140 bp, 1 predicted proteins | sample CNSS2metaG_FD_160094 | JGI IMG/M metagenome (GOLD analysis project Ga0214543, IMG submission 160094) | Root nodule microbial communities from cowpea collected in UCLA plant growth center, Los Angeles, California, USA - CNSS2 | ecosystem: Host-associated > Plants > Roots > Nodule | place: USA...
AAACTTAGCTATGTTAAAAATATATAATAAAAATATCAATTTGAATACAAATATCAAATTTAATAAAAATATTTGTATAACATTTATATAAAATTAAATTTTGTTTCAATTTAAAGGGGGACAAAATTGCTAATTTTTATAAAAATTGGGACTAAATTGAGACAAATTAAAATAAAGGGACCAAATTGAGACTAACAAAATGACACGTGGCGTAATACTGACACGTGTCACTGTCACTACCACGTGGCACGATGACAGCTTGACACGTGACAATTTTTTGATTTTTGTAAAAAAATTAATAAAAAAATTTAAAAAAAAAAATAATAATAAAAAAATTCAAAAAATCGAGGAACTGACACGTGGCACTTCCTCTAACGGCGTCAACCTTGACTTAACGGGAAGGGCAAACGTGAGACGTTTCAACAAAAAAGGGGACCATTTTGAGACTTTTAAAAATTTGGGTACCATTTTGAGATTTTGACTCCAAAATGGGGACCAAAGGTATAATTAAACCTTTTTATAACTTATAATCAAATTCGAGATACATAAAATTGTAAAAAAAGTAATAGACAACTCTCTAATTATTTGTTCTTTGTACCCAATTTATTTGTCTACCTGGTTTGGCCTAGTTTTTTTCTTCCACAGCTAGCCACAATTGTAACTTATAATCAAATTCGAGGTACATAAGTACATCCCATTAGATTATAATAAAAATATTGATTAGTAAATTTTAAGAAGTTGTACGAGAAGTAATACGCAGTTCTCCAATTATTTGTTCTTTGTGCCTCTTTTATTTGCCTGTCTAGTTTGACCTTTTCTATTTCAAGCCAACCACCTAGTGCAAGTTGATTTTTGTAACTTATAATCAAATTCGGGGTACATAGGGTATCTTTTTTCTTCAAACCAGCTACCTAGTGCAAGCAATAAAGGTTGATTTTTGTAACTTATATTCGGGGTATATAAAAGGTACATCCATTTTGATGATAAAAAAAGGTTAAACTACCTTTTTGGTCCCAATTTTTGTCAAGTTTTTTCAAATAAGTCCTAATTTTGGTTTTGTGTTCAAATAGGTCCCAATTTTTGTCAATTTTGTTAATTGGGTCCTTTTGCTAACACCGTTTAAATCATTAATGACCATGAACAGTGACTACCATGTGTCACTTTGTGGTTTTTTGAATTTCTTTTATTTTTTTTTTTGATTTTTTTTGATTTTTTTAAATTTTTTAAATTTTTTTTAAATGTACACGTGTCAATCCAGGAGTGTGTCACGTGTCACTTCGTGGTTTTTTTTATTTTTTTTATTTTTTTTTTGAATTTTTTTTAAATGTCCACGTGTCAACCCAGTAGTGTGCCACGTGTCAAAGTCAATGTTCTAAATTCAATTTGGTCCCTATATTTGTTATTTTTGTTTAATTAGGTCCCAATTTTTGTTAACATTAACCAATTTGGTCCTTCTCCAAATTAAAACCAAATTTAATTTTTATATTAAAATTCACATTTTTATTAAATATTTTTATATAATATATTAAAATTCACATCATTATAACTTTGATATAAAAATTAAATTTGGTCACATCTTCGATAGGGACCAAATTGGTTAATATTAACAAAAATTGGGACCTAATTGAACAAAAATAACAAATATAGGGACCAAATTGAATATAGAATATTGACTTTGACACGTGGCATACTACTAGGTTGACACGTGGACATTTAAAAAAAATTCACAAAAAATAAAATAAAAAATTCATAAAAAAACCACGAAGTGACACATGGCACGCTCCTGGGTTGACACGTGTACATTTAAAAATATATTAAAAAAATTAAAAAAATAAAGATAAAAAAAAATCAAAATCAAAAAATAAAAAAAACCACGAAGTGACACGTGACAGTCAGTGTTCATGGCTGTTAATGATTTAAACGGTGTTAGCAAAAAAGGACTCAATTGATCAAAATTGACGAAAATTAGGACCTATTTGAACATAAAACCAAAATTAGGACTTGTTTGAAAAAACATGACGAAAATTGGGACCAAAAAGTTATTTTAACCATAAAAAAAAAAGATTAATTAGCAAATTTTAAAACAATGTACGAAAATTAATACGCAACTCCCCATTATTTGTTCTTTATGCCCCATTTATGTGCTTATCTGGTTTGACCTATTTTTTTCTTAAGTCAGCCACCTAGTGCAAGCAAAAAGGGTTGATTTTTGTAACTTATAATCAAATTCGAGGTAAATAAGAGGTACATCCCAATTGATGATAAAAAAGGATGGCTTAATAAATTTAGAAAAAAAATGTACGAAAAGTAATTTGCAGCTCTCTACTATTTGTAAATTATAAAATATTGTACGAAAAATAATATTAAGCTCCCCACTTATTTGTTTATTATGCCCATTTATTTGCCTATCTGATCTGACCTATTCTTCTTTTTCAAGCCACCTAGTGCAAAAAATAAGGGTTCATTTTTGTAACTTATAATCAAATTCGGGTTACATAAAATGTATATCCCATATGATAAAAAAAAGATTGATTTGTAAATTTTAAAATATTGTACGAAAAACAATACAAAGCTAAGCTCCTCACTTATTTGGTATTTGTGTCCCGTATATTTGCCTATTTAGTTTGGCCTATTTTTTTCTTCAAGCCAGCCACCTAGTGCAAGCAAAAAAGGTTGATTATTTTAACTTATAATCAAATTCGGGGTACATCAGAGGTACATCCCATATGATGATAAAAAACAGATTGATTTGTAAATTTTAAAATATTGTATGAAAAACTATATAAAGCTCCCCACTTTTTTGTTCTTTGTACCTTGTTTATTTTCCTATCAGCTTTGGTCTTTTTTTTTTCAAACAGCCACCTAGTGCAAGCAATAAGGGTTGATAGTTACATCCCATATGATGATAAAAAAAGATAGATTTGTAAATTTTAAAAATATTGTACGAAAAACAATACAAAGCTCCCCACTAATTTGTTCTTTGTGCCCTGTTTATTTACCTATCAGGTTTGTCTATTTTTTCCTTCAAGCCAGCCACCTTGTGCAAACAATAAGGTTGACTTTTGTAACTTATAATTAAATTCGGGCTACATAAGAGGTACATCCCATATGATGATAAAAAAAGACTGGTTTGTAAATTTTAAAATATTGTACGAAAAACAATACAAAGCTCCCCACCTATTTTTTCTTTGTGCCCATTTTACTAGCCTATCAGGTTTTAGTTAATTTTTTTCTTCAAGTCAGCCACCTAGTGCAAGCAAAAAGGGTTGCTTTTTGTAACTTATAATCAAATTCGAGGTAAATAAGAGGTACATCCCAATTGATGATAAAAAGATGGCTTAATAAATTTAGAAAAAAATGTACAAAAATAATTTGCAGCTCTCCATTTATTTGTTTATTATTCCCCACTTATTTGCCTATCTAGTTTGACCTTTTTTTTTTCAATCTAACAACCTAGTGCAAGTAATAAGGATTGATTTTTATAACTTATATTCAAATTCGAGTATATATAAGAGGTATCCATTTTGATGATAAAAAAAAAGATTGGTTAGTAAATTTTAAAAAAATGTACAAAAATTAATACACAACTCAGCACTTATTTGTTTATTATGCCCCACTTATTTGCCTATCTAGTTTGACTTTTTTTTTTCAAGCCATCCACATAGTGCAAACAATAATGGTTGATTTTTGTAACTTATAATCAAATTCGGGGTACATAAGAGGTACATCCCATATCAAGATAAAAAAAAGATTGATTTGTAAATTATAAAATATTGTACGAAATATAATATTAAGCTCCCCACTTATTTGTTTATTATGCCCATTTATTTGCCTATCTGATTTGACCTATTCTTCTTTTTCAAGCCACCTAGTGCAATAAATAAGGGTTGATTTTTGTAACTTATAATCAAATTCGGGGTACATAAAACGTATATCCCATATCATAAAAAAAAGATTGATTTGTAAATTTTAAAATATTGTACGAAAAACAATACAAAGCTAAGCTCCTCACTTATTTGGTCTTTGTGTCCCGTATATTTGCCTATTTAGTTTGGCCTATTTTTTCCTTCAAGCCAGCCACCTTGTGCAAACAATAAGGTTGACTTTTGTAACTTATAATTAAATTCGGGCTACATAAGAGGTACATCTTATATGATGATAAAAACAGATTGGTTTGTAAATTTTAAAATATTGTACGAAAAAACAATACAAAGCTCCCCACCTATTTGTTCTTTGTGTCCCTTTTATTAGCCTTTCAGGTTTTAGTTATTTTTTTCTTCAAGCCAACCACCTAGTGCAAACAATAAGGGTGGGTTTTTAACTTATAATAAAATTTGAGGTATATAAGAGGTACATCCCATATGATATGATAAAGAAAAGATTGATTTGCAAATTTTAAAATATTGTACGAAAAACAATACAAAGCTCGCCACCAATTTGTTCTCTGTGCTCCTTTTACTAGCCTATCAGTTTTTACTTATTTTTTTCTTCAAGCCAGCCACTTAGTGCAAACAATAAGGGTTGGTTTTTAACTTATAATAAAATTTGAGGTACATCGCATATGATCATAAAAAAAAGATTGATTTGAAAATTTTAAAATATTGTACGAAAAACAATACAAAGCTCCCTAGCTATTTGTTCCTAGTGCCCCTTTTATTTGCATGTCACGTATGGCCGATTTTTTTCTTCAAGCCAGCCACCTGGTGTAGATAATAAGCGTTAATTTTTATAAATTATAATTAAATTCGGGCTACATAAGAGGTACATCCCATATGATGATAAAAAAAAAGATTGATTTGTAAATTATAAAATGTTGTACAAAAAACAATACAAGGCTCCCTACCTATTTGTTCCTTGTGCCCCTTTTATTTGCATATCACGTTTGAGCTATTTTTTTCTTCAAGCCAGCCACGTAGTACAAGCAATAAGAGTTGATTTTTGTAATTTATAATCAAATTCGGGGTACATAAAAGGTACATCCCATACCATAATAAAAAAAGATTGATTTGTAAATTTTAAAATATTGTACAAAAAACAATACAAGGCTCCAAACTTATTAGGTTTTTTGTGCCCTGTTTATTTTCGTATCAGGTTTGGCCTATTTTTTTCTTCAAACCAGCCACCTAGTGCAAACAATAATGGTTAATATTTGTAACTTATAATCAAATTCGGGGTACATAAGAGGTACTTCCCATATTGATGATAAAAAAGATTGATTTGTAAATTTTAAAATATTGTACGAAAAACAATACAAAGATCCCCACCAATTTGTTCATTGTGCCCCTCTTACTAGCCTATCAGGTTTTACTTATTTTTTTGTTCAAGCCAGCCACCTAGTGCAAAAGGGTTGGTTTATAACTTATAATAAAATTCGAGGTACATCCTATATGATGATAAAAAAAAAGATTTATTTGTAAATTTTAAAATATTCTATGAAAAATAATACAAAGCTCCCCACCTATTTGTTCCTTGTGCCCCTTTTATTTGTATATCACGTTTGACCTATTTTTTTCTTCAAGTCAACATCCTAGTGCAAATAATAAGGGTTAATTTTTATAAATTATAATCAAATTCGGGCTATACATCGCATATGATGATAAAAAAAGACCGATTTGTAAATTTTAAAATATTGTACGAAAAACAATACAAAGCTCACCACCTATTTGTTCTTTGTTCCTCTTTTATTTGCCAATAAACTTTTGCCTATTTTTTTCTTGAAGTCAGCCACCGAGTACAAGTAATATATGTTGATTTTTATAAACTATAATCAAATTCGGACTATACATCCCATATGATGATAACAAAAAAGATTGATTTGTATATTTTAAAATATTGTACGAAACACAATACAAAGCTCCCCACCTATTTGTTCTGTGTTCCCATTTTATTTGCCTATCAGCTTTTGCCTATTTTTTTTCTTCAAGCCACCCATCTAGTTCAAACAATAAGGGTTGATTTTTTTAACTTATAATCAAATTCTGGGTACATAAGAGATACAACCCATATGATGATAATAAAAAGATTGATTTGCAAATTTAAAAATATTGTACGAAAAACCATGCAAAGCTCCCCACCTATTTTTGCTCTGTGGCGTTTTATTTGCCTATCATGTTTGACCTATTTTTTTCTTCAAGCCAGTCACCTAGTGCAAGTAATATGAGTTGATTTTTGTAACTTATAAACAAATTCGGGTTACATAAATGATAAATCCCATATGATGATAAAAAAGATTAATAAGTGTTGATTTTTATAAATTATAATCAAATTCGAGCTACATAAGAGGTACATCCCATATGATAATAAAAAAAATAATGATTTGTAAATTTTAAAATATTGTACGAAAAAAAATACAAAGCTCCCACCAATTTGTTCTTTGTGCCCCTTTTACTAGCCTATCAGGTTTTACTTATTTTTTTTCTTCAAGCCAGCCACCTAGTACAAATAATAAGGGTTGGTTTTTAAGTTATATTAAAATTTGAGGTAAATCCCATATTATGATAAAAAAAGATTTATTTGCAGCTTTTAAAATATTGTACGAAAAACAATACAAAGCTCCCAACCTATTTGTTCCTTGTCCCCTTTTAATTGTATATCACGTTTGGCCCTTTTTTTTTTCTTCAAGTCGCTTAGTGCAAATGATAAGGGTTGATTTTGTTAAATTATAATCAAATTCGGGATACATAAGAGGTACATCCCATATGATAATAAAAAAAAAGATTGATTTGCAAATTTTGAAATATTGTACGAAAAACAATACAAAGCTCCCCACCTATTTGTTCCTTGTGCCCATTTTATTTGCATATCACGTTTGACCTACTTTTTTTTTTCTTCAAGCCAGCCACCTAGTGCAAATAATAAGAGTTGACTTTTATAAATTATAATCAAATTCGGGCTAAATAGAGGTACATCCCATATGATGAAAAAAAAGATTGATCGGTAAATTTTAAAATATTGTACAAAAATAAATACAAAGCTTCCCACCAATTTGTTCTTTGTGCCCCTTTTACTAGCCTATCAGGTTTTACTTATTTTTTTTCTTCAACCCAGTCACCTAGTACAAACAATAAGGGTTGATTTTTAACTTATAACAAAATTTGACGTACATCCCATATGATAATAAAAAAAAGATTGATATGCCACTATTAAAATATTGTACTAAAAACAATAGAAAGCTCTCAACCTATTTGTTCCTTGTGCCTCTTTTATTTGCATATCACGTTTGCCCTATTTTTTATCTTCAAGTCAGCCACCTAGTGCAATTAATAAGGGTTGATTTTTATAAATTATAATGAAATTCGAGCTACAAGGTACATCCCATCTGATGATAAAAAAAAGATTGATTTGTAAATTTTAAAATATTGTACGAAAATCAATACAATGCGCCCAATCAATTCTTTCTTTGTGCCCCTTTTACTAGCCTATCAGGTTTTCTTTATTTTTTTCTTCGAGTCAGTCACCTAGTGCAAACAATAAGGGTTGGTTTTTAACATATAATAAAATTTGAGGTACATCCCATATGATGATAAAAAAAAAGATTGATTTGTAAATTTGAAAATATTGTACGAAAAACAATACAAAGCTAGGCACCTATTATTTCCTTGTGTGCCTTTTATTTGCATATCACGTTTGGCCTATTTTTTTCTTTAAGTCAGCCACCTAGTGCTAACAATAAGAGTTGGTTTTTAACTTATAATAAAGTTCGAGGTACATCCCATATGATGATAAAAAAAAGATTGATTTGAAAATTTTAAAATATTGTACAAAAAAAAATACAAACCTACCCACCTATTATTTCCTTGTGCCCTTTTTATTTGCATATCACGTTTGACCTATTTTTTCTTCAATCAAGCCACCTAGAGCACATGATAAAGGTTGATTTTTATAAATTATAATCAAATTCGGACTATATAAGATGTACATCCCATATGATGATAAAAAAAAAGATTAATATGTAAATTTTAAAATATTGTACCAAAAAAAAATACAAAGCTCCCCACCTATTTGTTCTTAGTTCCCCTTTTGTTTGCTTATATTGTCTATTTTTTTCTTCAAGCCACCCACCCAGTTCAAACAATAAGGGTTGATTTTTTTAACTTATAGTCAAATTCGGGTACATAAGAGATATATCCGATATGATGATAATAAAAAGATTGATTTGCAATTTTTAAAATAGTACAAAAAACAATGCAAAGCTCCGCACCTATTATTTCTTTGTGGTGTTTTATTTGCCTATCCTGTTTGACCTATTTTTTTCTTCAAGCCAGCCACCAAGTGCAAGTAATATGGGTTGATTTTTGTAACTAATAAACAAATTCGGGTTACATAAGTGGTACATCCCATATGATGATAAAAAAAAGATTGATTTGTAAATTTTAAAATATTGTAGGAAAAACAATACAAAGCTCCCCACCAATTTGTTCTTTGTGTCCTTTTACTAGCCTATCAACGACCTAGTGCAAACAATAAGGGTTGGTTTTTAACTTATAATAAAATTTGAGGTACATCCTACATGATGATAAAAAAATAGATTGATTTGCACATTTTAAAATATTGTACGAAAAACAATGCAAAGCTCCCCACCTATTTGTTCATTGTGCCCCTTTTATTTGCATATCATGTTTGGGCTATTTTTTTTCTTCAAGCCAGCCACCTAGTGCAAATAATAAGGATTGATTTTTATAAGTTATGATCAAATTCGGGGTACATAAGAGGTACATCCCATATGATGACAAAAAAAGATTGATTTGCAAATTTTCAAATATTGTACGAAAAACAATACAAAGCTACACACCTATTTGTTACTTGTGCCCCTTTTATTTGCATATCACGTTTGTCCTATTTTTTTTCTTCAAGTCAGTCACCTAGTGCAAATAATAAGGGTTGATTTTTATAAATTATAATCAAATTCGGGTTACATAAGAGGTACATCCCATATGATAAAAAAAAGATTGATTTGTAAATTTTAAAATATTGTACGAAAATAAATACAAAGCTCCCCACCAATTTCTTTTTTGTGCCCCTTTTCCTAGCCTATCAGGTTTTACTTATTTTTTTCTTCAAACCAGCCACCTAGTTCAAACTATAAGGGTTAGTTTTTAACTTATAATAAAATTCGAGTTACATCCCCTATGATGATAAAAAAAAGATTGATTTGCAAATTTTGAAATATTGTACGAAAAACAATACAAAGCTCCCGACCTAATTATTCCTTGTGCCCCTTTTATTTGCTTATCACATTTGACTATTTCTTTTCTTGAAGTCAGCCAGCTAGTGCAAACAATAAGGGTTAGTTTTTAACCTAATAAAATTTGAGGTACATTCGATATGATGATAAAAAAAAGATTGATTTGCAATATATAAAATATTGTACGAAAAACAATACAAAGCTCCCTAACTATTTGTTTTTGGTGCCCCTTTTATTTTCATATCACGTTTAGCCTATTTTTTTCTTTAAAGCGAGCCACCTAGTGCAAATAATAAGAGTTGATTTTTATAAATTATAATCAAATTCGGGCTACATAAGAGGTACACCCATATGATGATAAAAAAAAGATTGATTTGTAAATATTAAAATATTGTACGAAAAACAATACAAAGCTCCCCACCAATTTGTTCTTTGTGCCCCTTTTACTAGCCTATCAGGTTTTACTTATTTTTTTCTTCAAGCCAGCCACCTAGTGCAAACAATAAGGGTTGATTTTTAAGTTATAATAAAATTCAAGGTACATCCCATATGATGATAAAAAAAAGATTGATTTGCAATATATAAAATATTGTACGAAGAACAATACAAAGTTCCCGTCCTATTTGTTCCTTGTGCCCCTTTTATTTGCATATCACGTTTGGCTATTTCTTTTCTTAAAGCAACCACCTAGTGCAAACAATAAGGGTTTGTTTTTAACTTATAATAAAATTCGAGGTACATCGTATATGATAAAAAAAGATTGATTTGCAACTTTTATAATATTGTACGAAAAACAATATAAAGCTCCCTAGCTATTTGTGTTAGGAACAAGGCAATAAAGGAAAGAATAAAGGAGAGAAAAATAGACACAGAGAATTTAACGTGGTTCGGCGTACAATATGTATGCCTACGTCCACGACTACACTAGGAAGTATTTGTATTTCTGGTGTATCTTA
>Ga0214543_1013582_pt1 | contig 10130 bp, 4 predicted proteins | sample CNSS2metaG_FD_160094 | JGI IMG/M metagenome (GOLD analysis project Ga0214543, IMG submission 160094) | Root nodule microbial communities from cowpea collected in UCLA plant growth center, Los Angeles, California, USA - CNSS2 | ecosystem: Host-associated > Plants > Roots > Nodule | place: USA...
TCTGCTCTTAGCTGATCCATTTTCTTTGTACCAAGTATATTTAGCTCCAATCAGTGGTACATCTAATAGCTCCATAGATTCTATGAAATTATTAAAGCCTTGCACCTCTTTTAGCGTTGTATTACCACTCGGATTAATGCCCCTTCTTTCCGTCATTTTTCTTACTGCATTAAAATCACCCAAAATACACCAATGACTACATCCTACCCCCATCTTGATATTGATTAATTCCTCCCACATTTTTACTTTTTCATTAAAGTTACATGAGGAATAAACGTTAAAAACTGCGACTGGAGTTAAGACATTATTAACACTATTACAATACTCACCAAAGACACCTATATACGATTCACCTGCAATGTGCTTTGCTAGCTTAAATTTGTTTTTATGCCAAAAACGAAAAGGAGAATGAAACATCAATTTTGAACTTTCCAGCATTTCACGTACAAAGGAAAATATATTTTAGTGCTTCTTTTATAGAAAATCATTTATCAAAATAATAATAAATTTTTACTTTTTCATATTTACAATTATATCAGAAAAGACTTATTAAATAATTATTATTTTAGAAAAATAAATGTCAATGTATGAAATCCAGCTACAACAAAGTCCAAAAAGTAAAAGTAATATCATCTCTGACTTATTAACACCACAATGACCATAACAAAACTTTGCCAACACGCCATCAAAATACAAAGGAACTTCAAAGAATATGCAACTTAATTAAAACCCAAGATTTTTAATTACTGTAACACCCACCAAAACAACAACATTTTCTTTATGTACAAAAAATTACAATAAGTTGACACTAAAATTAATATTTTAAAAACAAAAAAAAAATTGTCCTGAAGTATGAAATTTTCTCCATTAATCGATCAAATATTTCCAATGAAAAGTTATATATTTTAATGAATAGAGACATCTTTTCGTTAGTAGTTATACCTGTTTATGAAGATTATAGAGTACTTATGTATTTTTTTGTGAAGGAATGATTTCTTTTACCCTATAAATATGAAAATTATTTCATTTCATTCTATTTAATTGAGAATTCTCTTTGAGAGAAAGAGAAACAAATAATTGAGGGAGTTTTTGTAAACAAAAAGAAAAGTTCTATTTTGACCATAATTGATGAGTAGGGAAAGATAATTTTAGTTTTGCTTCTGCAGGTACCTATTTTACATTCATAAATAAGGAGAAGAACTCCAAAGCTGAAAATATCAGATTTGACATTTATAAATAAAATTAACAAATATCATCTTTAAAACTATTATAATTCTTAAATTATTTTTTAGATCTTTATACAAAGACGTGACTTACTAAAAATAAATAATCACGCATACTTACGTGATAAATCAAAAGGCGAATGAAATACTAATGTTCAACTTTCAACCATTTCACATAGCAAAATTTAATACCTTTCTTAAAGAAAATCGTTTATTAAAATAATAGTGTATAAAAATAATTATTAAATAATTAGTATTTTAAAAGGGAAATGTCAATGTATCAAATCCAGCAAACAACAAAGTCCAAAAAAAGTAAAATTATTATCTTTGACTTATTATCACCACAATGACCATAACAAAGCTTTGCTAACACGGCATGAAAATAAAGAGAACTTTAAAGAATATGCAACTGATGAATTAAAACTCCAGAAGATCTTTAATAACTGTAACATAACATCAACTAAAACAAGAACCTTTTCTTTGTGTACACATTATTACAATGGGTTGATAATAATAAATTTAATATTTTAAAAAAACAATAAATTTATCAATAAGTACAATCAATCACATATTTCCCAAGAAAAGTTATATATTTGACATATTTTCGTAAATATTATGTCTGTTTATGAAGAATATAGAGTATTTATGTATTTGTTTATGAACGAAGGCTTTTTTACCCTATAAATATGAAAATTATTTCCTTATATTCTATTTAATTTGAAAATTCTCTTTGAGAGTAAGAAAAACAAATAATTGGGAGAGTTTTTGTAAAGACAAAGAGAAGTTATATTTCGACCATAATGATGAGAACGGAAAGGGGCTTCTCCTGCACCCAAAACCATTTGTCTTATATTCCCAAAATTTTCCTTATTTCCAATTTTGTCCACGGTTAAAGTTAAATAAAGAAAGAGAAGAAAAAACAGTAAAAAATATTCAACTGCACTGCACCCCTGCACCTAGCCAGCGAATCTGAATCTATTTTTGCGCAGGCCTCTGCACCCCCAAAGAATCTTGTTGACCTAAACTACTTCATAAGTAAGGGTGGACAAAAAATTCAATTTTTATGATCTAATCCATTTTTTCTATGATCCAATCCATTTAATATCCATTCTATTAAAAATCCAATCCATTTAAAATGCATTTTATTGGATCTGGATATCAATCTAATTTACATTTTATATATTTTATGGATTGGATAGACATTCTCGAAATCTAGATTTTAAAAATGGATAATCCAAAATATCCAATCCAAATTTTCACTTTATATTTTTTGTTAGGTTAGGCTAAAGGTTGAGACAGACTAGCCCAAATTTAGTCGTATTTGATTGAGTTGGCGTGACCTTGTACAAAATTTGGCCGAATTAGGCCTAATTCTGTCAAGTCGGTCCCGATCGAGATTTGACCCAGTTGGTCCTAGACAAAATTTGGAAGTATTCGACCAAATCTGTCAAATTCTTTAGTGTCAGCCCTATGGACACAAATTTGGATCTACATCCATTATTTGGATCCAAAATGGATATGCATTAGATTTTCAATAGGGCTGACACCATAGAATTTGACAGATGTTTTATCGAGGCCAAATTTCAACATGGGATGAACTTGGATGACTTTCGAACGAATTTCGGTCGGGGACGACGTGACCAAATTTGGGCTAAGGTCGACTCGACAAAATTTCAGTCGAGATCGACTTGACTGGATTCGACTGAATTTCGGCCATGACCGATTTTGCCTAATACGACCAAATTTTGGCCAGAGCCGACTTGGCCAAATATGGCCACATTTGGGTCAGGTCATGACCACTCAAATTTCGGTCAGGGTTGACTCCACTAAATTCGTCACCCGAGACCGACTTAACTGAACATGGCCAATTTTCGATCACAGCCGACTAAGTTGAATATAGTCAAATTTTGTTCAGGACTTACTCGACCGAATACAGCTAAATTTGGGCTACTGCCGACTAGACCAAGTTTTGGTCATGACCAACTCGACTGAATTTGGCCAAATTTAGGTCATGACCTACTCGCCTAAATATGACCAAATTTCGGTCGCGATCGACTCTACCGAATATGACCAAATTCAGGTCAGGACCAACTCGGTCAAATTTTGGTCGAGGCCAACACGACCGAATTTTGACCGGAGCCGACTCGACTGAATTCGGCCGAATTTCGATCATGGCGGACTCAGTTGAATACGGCCAAATTTCGATCGTGACTGACTCATTTGAATACGGCCAAATTTCACCCTAGGCCGTCTTAGCCAAATACGACCAAATTTGGGCCAGGGCCGACTCGGCCAAATCTTAATCGGGACCAACTCGATTGAATTCGACCAAATTATGACTGGAGCCAACTAGGCTAAATACAACCAAGTTTTGGTCGTGGTTGTCTCGGCCGAATACGGTCAAATTTTGTCTAGGTCGACTCAGGCCAATGCAGTCAAATTTGGGTCGGGGTGAACTCAACCAAATACTTCCAAATTTAATCCAAGACCAGTTGGGCCAAATTTCGATCAAGACCGACTTGACAGAATTCAGCCAAATTTTGTATAGGATCACGCCAACTCAATCAAATACGACTAAATTTGGACTAGTCGGTCTCAACTTTTAGCCTAACCTAACCAAAAAATATAAACTTAAAATTTGAGACTTGAGATGTGAGACGTGAGACGTGAGACGTGAGACGTGTGATGTGGGACGTGAGACGACGTGGGACGTGGGACGTAAGACGTAAGACGTGAGACGTGAGACGTGGGACGTGAGACATGACATGCGGATCGTGAGACGTAAGACGTGACACGTGAGACATGGGATGTGAGATGTGGGAAGGGGGAAATGGGACGAGCTACGTGAGAAGTGAAACGAGAGATGTGAGACGAGAGACGTGAGATGTGAGACGTGGAATGTGAAACGTGAGACGTGGGACGTGAGACGTGGGACGTAGGACGTGGGATGTGAAACGTGAAATGACGTGAGACGTGGAACGTGGGACGTGAAACGACGTGAGACGTGAAACGTGACACGTAGGACGTGGGACGTTGAACTCATTTTAAATTTTAATTTTTTATTTAATTTATTTCTTAATTAATTATATAAAAGAAAAATTGTAAAACAAATTAAATTAAAAAATACTTTAACTGTAAATTAAAAAATTATTCAATGTATTATAACTATTTTTAATTTATTTAAAGTATATGTTTTTTAAATTTTAAATGGTTTTTTATTATTTATTAATTTTTGTTTTATTTTATTGTTTTCATATTTTTTAATATATATCTAAAAATAAAATTATATATATAATTTAATTTATAAATAACTTTTTGAAAAATAAATGTAATCATAAAAATAAATTAAACTAAATGATGAAAAACATGAAAATTTATGAAACAGATTTTGGAATCCGTTTCATACTTTTCTGAAACGGATTACGAATTCCGTTTCGGGAAAAAAGTTTAAAATTTATGAAATGAAATTCGTGATTCGTTTCAGAAAATTATGAAACGGATCCCAAAAGCCGTTTCATAAAAAAAACATGGAAACTTCTGAAACGGATTTCAAGATCCGTTTTATACTTTTCTGAAACGAATCATGAATTTCGTTTCTGAAAAAAAATAAAAAAATACCAAACGGATTTTGAAATTCATTTCGCTTTTTTCTTGAAACGGATCACGAAATCCGTTTCACAGAATAAAAAGGAAAAAAAATACAATGAGAGAATGAAGGGACCACCGTGACTGAACACGAACCTTGGACCAGGGACCACCTTCAAGGAGAGAATGAAGCACAGAAAAGAGAATTAAAATGAAGGAACCACTGAGAAATGAAAGGGACCATACTCAGAAAGCACAAAGGACTTGAGAAGAAACGGAGAGGAAAAAGAAGCTGGGGGTGCAACTCAGACAAAATACGTTGCTGCAGTAAATGATATTTACTGCTCTTCCACCTGTTTTCACCTACCGACAACTACAAATTAATTAGGGGTAAAATGATAAATTTGGAGGGTACTGAAGAGGACTTGGAGGTGCAAGGAGAAGGCGCCGAACGGAAAAGTAGTCATATGGGATTTTTTTTTTGGAGACTAAAGAAGTTTTCTGTTTCGTTAAACATGAAGCTACAAATTTTAAGATAGTACATTGTATTTATTACACATTCAATACTATATGAACATTTTCGTTCTTTTCAGATAAAATAAAACTTTGAGTATCTCATTCATTCTATGTAAAAATCAGTCCTCTAACCTTGTTTTATAATAGAAAAAGAACAAGAACAACAAAATAATAATAATAAAAAAAGATAAATATCTAATTTAATTTTTAAATATATTATTGAGAATTTAAGTGTGCGTCTAAATAGGCGTGGCAACATGAGCTTGGTCCGGTGGGCCGATCCGTCAGAAAAACGCAGGGCGGACCAATATAATGAATCTGCTGGCCCGCAAAAACTAACAGGCCGCACCCTGGGCGGGCCGGCTGACCAGCATAAATAAAAAACTTGCATGTGTGTATCAGTTACTTTTAGTTTGAACTGCTGTATGAACGTTCCAAATTCTTATATTATTTGGAAAAGTCAAGTATTATTTATTTTTATTATTTTAATTTTAATTTTCAAAACATTTCAGAATTTGGTAAGGAAACCGAATTTATACGTTGATTTTTTTCTTTTGTTTTTGACATATTCTTAACACGTGAAGGTTAAAATTCAAATTTTGACTTGGAATAGTAAATCATATTAAAAATAGTAAACCAGTTTGAAAAAAATTGAAAAGGGTGTTCCTTCGGAGAAATTTCCACATAATTGAAGATAGATAGGACTTTGAGAGATAACTATGTTGACTTAAGATGGAAATAATATACTGTTTGATCAGGATATACATGTATAATCAAATGGATCACTCGGTACTATAATGTTTTTGATTTTTCGTATAATCATTTTCTGAGCAACTGCAGAGTTATGTCGGGAAAAAAACCACACCTGAGATCAATATGCTATGGTTTCTTCTTATTGCTGAGTTTCAGACCACAAGTTACGAAGGCACAAACACCCATTTTTGTGGGAAGTAACTGTCAAAACACAACACAACAACCTCTCAGCAGTGTATACCAAACAAATCTTGAGGAAATGCTCAGATGGGCATCTTCAGACGCAGCCACAAGCAAAGGTTATAACCACAAAAACATAGGCAACAACAGTCCTGTGTATGGCCTCTATGATTGTCGTGGTGATGTTGTCGGATACTTTTGTCAATTCTGTGTCTCTACTGCTGCCCAGGAAGCACCTCAGCGCTGCCCCAACAGGGTCTCTGCTATGGTTTGGTATGAATTCTGCATTCTAAGGTACTCCAACGAGAACTTTTATGGGACAGTTTTCACAAACCCAACATGGCATTCTCTTGGAGAGAAAAATGTATCCAAAACTGAACATATTCAGAAAGGTTATGATTTTGTGAGAAGTTTGATCAGAAAAGCAACTAAAGAGACTAACCAGTTGTTTTATATGGATTCCTTTAATTTGAGTTCCACTGAGAGAAGGTATGGCTCGGTGCAATGCACTAGAGATCTCACAAATGAAGGGTGCAGACAGTGTCTGGAGACCATATTAGCCCAAGTTGCCGAATGTTGTGAACAGAAATTAGGATGGGCGATTTGGACTGAAAGTTGTGCCATAAAGTATGATGATCATATGTTCTATCAAACATCTTCGGTTGCTGAGCCTAATCCGAAATTAGGTGATTCATTGATCTTACAGTAACAGGTTTTTCATTTGTTGTATTGTAAATTGGGATAGTAGTGACTTTCTGTGACACAGGTAATACTTGTTTGTTTATTTATTGAAGTTGATTTCTTTGGAAAAATAATTATTCTTCTTTTATACTGTTACAGCTAAACAAGGGGGCAATAACAGGTCAAAAATCTTGATTATTAGCTTCAGTGTGACGGGGTCGATAACTGTACTGTGTTTGAGTGTATATTGGTGGTGGTGTAGAACTAGAAAAGGTAAGTTTCCTTGAACAATACATGACAATTTTTTTTATGGCTTATTTGTCATCCCATTCTCAAATATGGTTATTTAGTTCATACAAGAACACGGAAATTTGATTATGTAGATGGGCTGATACCTCGTGCCATTCGTCTATCATCATATCACAATATTCAAACTGAGGACACACTGAATCCAGACCTTCCTACTATCCCATTAATCACAATTCTACGAAGTACTGCTAACTTCTCTGAAGTATCAAAACTGGGCGAAGGTGGATTTGGCCCAGTGTACAAGGTTTTAGTGATTTGGAATTTTGGATTTGCATTCTTTATTTTTATCATCTTTCAATGTGCTTTTATTGATTGATCGCTATGTATGTCAGGGAATTCTGCCTGATGGAAGACAAATTGCAGTTAAAAGGTTGTCACAATTTTCTGGTCAAGGCTCAGAGGAGTTCGATAATGAAGTAATGCTTATAGCTAAGCTGCAACATCGCAACCTTGTGAGACTTCTTGCATGTTGCTTGGAGGAAAATGAAAAGATACTAATTTATGAGTATTTGCCTAATAAAAGCCTCGACTTTCACCTCTTTGGTATGTTCTTACACAGCTTCGACGCTTCAATTAGAAGTACAAATGCTTGCTCTGCAATTGTTTCTTTACATTTTGTCTATGGTGTTTTAAAGTACTTTATGCATATGGGGTACTCTTGATTTTAAGAATAGGAACAGCAAGACAGGATAATAATACCCATAGAAGCGTTCTCTTCTCCTTTCATAACCTGAAACTAAATTCAAGTTATGTCATGCAATGAATAATCATGTCATAGATCTTCAAATGCTGTCTTGTTGCTCAATTTCTTCTCTGTTTTTGTGTTGTCAGATGACGAGAGAAAAAAGCATTTTGATTGGAAATTAAGATTAAGTATTATCAATGGAATAGCAAGAGGTGTTTTATACCTTCATGAGGACTCTCGACTGAAAGTAATTCACAGAGATCTCAAAGCTAGCAATGTTCTATTAGACCCTGAAATGAATCCCAAAATATCAGATTTTGGATTGGCAAGAGCATTTGAAAAAGGACAGAACCAGGCAAATACAAAACGAGTAATAGGCACTTAGTGAGTTTTACTCATACTAAACATTCTTAAACAATAAGGTTTATGGAGGAATTATTAAGCATGTAATTTAGAAAAAAGAAATTCTTTGTTTTCATACACCTTAACATGACAGATAATAAAGCGGTATTTATTTGCATTAGTGGATACATGGCTCCCGAGTATGCTATGGAAGGATTGTTTTCAGTGAAATCTGATGTTTTCAGCTTCGGAGTTCTCGTCCTAGAAATCATTTGTGGGAGAAAGAATAGCGGATTCTATCTGTCAGAGCATGGTCAGACTCTTCTGTTGTATGTAAGTCTCCTCATGTTATATATGGCGAAGAACTATTCAAGAATTCTAGTTGATGCTTGACAATATTAACAATACTTGCAGGCTTGGAGAATATGGTGTGAAGGAAAATGTTTGGAAATGATGGATCCAACGCTGGAAAATTCCTTCGTAGGCAGTGAAGTTGAGAGATGCATACAGATTGGCTTGTTGTGTGTTCAAGAAGATGCAAAAGATAGATCAAGCATGTCTGATGTTGTTGTGATGTTGGCAAGTGAGGGAATGGTCCTTCCAAAACCTAAGCACCCTCCGTTTTCGATAGGAAGAATTACCTTAGTGGAATTATCTACATCAAACAGTTCCAAGAATCTTTCCATTAATGATGTAACAACCTCTGTTACTATACCGAGGTAATGAACAATTTTGTATTTGATTTCATTAATTCTCCTCATGGGACATTGCGTGTCACCTCACAAATCTTCAGCATCGATACACCACCACCGGACCAGTCATAACCTGCCAAACTCTTGCCAGCCAGCATGCACATCTACACCCTAGTCACTGTTCCATTATCAATAACGTACTCTTTTAAGGTTCAACCTGATGTATAAACAGCAATCTTGGAGAAAAATAAAAAAACAAATATACATGTATGCTCAAGTAGGAAGTGGAAACCAAAATATCTGTCAGTAATGAACATAGCTCAATATTTGCTCCTAAAAACAGGAAAGGAAAAATTTGCGATGAGAACAAAATAGCCTCAAACTCACAGGATATGCCATGATAACGGATTAACAAGAAAATATTTACAATACCAACAGGTCAACTTAACTCGAATATGAAGCTCTTAATAAAGAGTGGCGTATCCCCCAATTTTCAGGCACGAAAAACTCACTTCATCGATTTTGTAATAAGCATCACCATATCCTGTTTTTCTTTGCAAACCCATGGGCATTGTGCTCCACTCCATGGCTCTCCCAAGCATTTTCACAAACAGGCGACAGCCACCACCAACTCATACTTGTTTGGGTTATAAGAAAAAAAGTAGATTATGAATATGTGAAGTTGTTTTAATAAAAAAATAGACTCCTATTTCCTATGGGCATGCACAAACTTTTAGATTCCTTCCGGAAGAAACGTGATACCAATATCATTTGAAAAGTGAGCCAAAAAATTGAAAAAATCAACTAGCATTGAGAGAACCAATATGTAGAAAAACAAAGGAATTTGAAAGGCGGTGATTCAATTGCAAGGAGAGACAGATAGAATATGAATCAATGTTCAGTTCGGAGGAGTTATCTAATCACTACTTCTCAAGAATTGCCACAAATCATTGAAAGCTTATTTTGTCACATAATAGTTCGCCAGTAGAAAGTTGTATAAACTGAAATCAGTAACAAAGAGAATTAAAAGGATCTTGTACATGGTATAGTAACATAGTTAAAAGAACATTACTGAACCATATATAAGGATAAACACGCTCACCAAGCATATATTGAGAGCATTTATTGGAACACGCATTGAACCTACTGAACACATACAAATTA
>Ga0214543_1013583_pt1 | contig 10129 bp, 4 predicted proteins | sample CNSS2metaG_FD_160094 | JGI IMG/M metagenome (GOLD analysis project Ga0214543, IMG submission 160094) | Root nodule microbial communities from cowpea collected in UCLA plant growth center, Los Angeles, California, USA - CNSS2 | ecosystem: Host-associated > Plants > Roots > Nodule | place: USA...
GCGTTGAACCTTTCACAGAACCAGTTTGAGGGAGTGATACCTAGAGGTGGACAATTTAACACATTTGAGAATGATTCTTATGCTGGAAACCCAATGTTGTGTGGAATCCCTTTGTCAAAACCATGCAGTGAGGATAAAAAATGGTCACCAATTTCAACAGTTGATCATGAAGAATCAGGATTTGGGTGGAAAACTGTGACAGTGGGATATGCATGTGGGATGCTTTTGGGAGTCATCTTGGGTTGTCATTTATTCTTCACTGGAAAACCTCAGTGGCTTACCACACTTGTTGAAGCTGTGTTGAATGTAAGAGTGATAAAAACAAAAGGTATAAACCTTGTAAATCGCTGAGGGATGAACTAGTTTATCAGTGTTTCTATTATGCTATACATTAATAGTATATCTTCTAAATACATGTTTAAGATTGTAGTTTTGTTATATATTTTATGTATTTTTTTCGTTATATAAAAATATAATAATTGTGTTTTTTTATTTGTTTCGTAGCGTAATGAAGCTGTATTATGATAGGACAAAACTTTGATTCAAGAGTTTAGTAAAATTAAGATGACTTCACGCTAATATGTCTCCATACTCAATAGATAATACTAAATTAATTAATATTTTTGTTCTCCTTAGAAGCACCAATTTCGCAGAACATATATAGTCTAATTCACCATTCATTTGATTTTATTCATCTACTTTCGATCTATTCAAACCTTCACTTCCACATAATAATTTTTTCTCAATATATTCTTCACAATATCAAGCCATTATATTTTCAATTATTTAGGCTAAAACATTAAAATTCATTCATTCATCAATTCACATGCAGTTCGTTTATGAATTTCGTGTTTAAGGCTCAATTGCTCGAGACATACATGTTGAATATACATATTAATAATATATAAATATAAATCAAATCAATCTGGATCCAATCTAATCAAATAATTTATAATCATTTAATTTAAATATACATAAACATATACGATAATAATTTATCAAATAATAAATATTTAGTAATTAAATGTTTCTTTTATTTATTGAGAATATTCTTTAAATTCGGTCCAAATTCAAAAAATCTATAAATACAAATTAACTTCATAACAAATATCGAGTAAATTTTTATTCTCACAAACTTTTGTATATGTAGTATCTTATGCTTACTGATTTGGAGTTGAAAAATCTAATCTCTCATCGATCTTCGCCAACAACTTAACAATCAACCATTATAGGTAGAATTCAACTTTTTCAAAATTTTAACTTTTTTACCTCAAGAGATTTACATTCTTTTGTGATAAAAACATTAATAATATTTATTTCGATCAACACTTTTAGGCTCTAATGAAAATTTTAGATTTACATGCAAAAAGTAGTTTGAAAACTTGTAAGACTATCATATTAATATATTCAAATTCTATATAGTGGAAGAAAATAGCAAAAAATATCGAAAAAACTACGTTGGACTCACTTGTGTACGGCTTTTTTTATTTCAGAATCTATTTGAAATTAAAATTGTAAAATTGAATCTGTTTGAATTTTTTTTACAAAATAGGATCAAGACATCAAAATATAAGACGATATTACCTTTGAAGTCGTATTGTATCTTGTATCTTATCGATTTTTTTTTTTTTAAATAAGAAAGCAAAGTCAACCTTTTAAAGACCAGTTTCAGTTTAATGTAAAAAGTGAAGTCTTCGGGAAATGCGACGACTACACTTCAGTTTTTGAAAGAGAAGAGGAGTCACCGGAAGTGATGACAAATTTCTGAGGGGTGACGGGAATGTGGGGTTGGGTTTGATGGGTTCAAAGCATAGCATCTTGGGTGGCCGGTGAAAGGAGAAAAGAGGCTAAGCGGAGAGGTTGTGGTGATCGTAAGAGCAGTGGTGGTGAGGGAGAGACAATGTGTGTGTTGTTGCATCATGGTCATCTCTGAATAGTAGCTGAGAGAAAGTGGTCCCTGTGAGTTCAAATTCGTCCTCGGGGTCTATGGTTGGGATTTGGAAATGAAAAATGAAGGGGAAAGAGAAAAAAAGGTTGTGTTGTGTTGTGGGAGAAAAAGTGGAAGAAACAGTGTGGAAGGGACATATGTAAATGTTTATGTCTTGGTGAGAGTAGTAATTGGTGAAAAAATGTTAGAAAGAAACAAGATTAGAGCGATGGGCTGAGACGGTGAGGTGTGGGAAGTGAAGTCGTCACAGGTATCGACGACTTCATTTTTACATTGAAATTAAAATTGATCTTTATTAGGCGTGACTTTATTTTTTGACCCTATTTTGTAGAAAAAAAAAAATTTAAGAAATCCATTTTTACAATTATAACTTTAAAAAGGACCCTAAAATACAGGAAGGTTGCATTTCCATCAATTCAATTCCAACTTCAATATTTCCAAACCTTCACAAACATGAATTAAAATTTAAAAATATAATTTTTCCCTAATACTAGTGACATATCATATAAAAAATAATAATTAGTTCAATATGATAATTATTAATTTTTTTAGTGTAATAAAAAATTAATTTTAATACAAAAATTATAATTCACTTAATTTCAGTAATTAAAGTAATTAAACACGGATTTAATATTTAGTAATTATTACATTATTTAATAATTATTACATGTGTTCATTAAAAGGTAATATTAATCTTTTGAAAGAATCCTATTTTTTTTTTATCTAAATTTAAAATCCTAAATATGTTCTCCAATATTAATTTTATATTAATATTATTTTTTTATGAATAATCAGGATAGTAATTATTAAATAATTATTTAATTATTTAAATTATTTACAAAATTTAAATAAAATTAACCAAATTAAAATTGAAATTTTCGTACCAAAATTGTAATTTTCTTCATTATACTAAAAATAAATATTCCAATATCAGCTATTTATCACCTAAAAAAATTTCAACTAATTATGTCAAAGTCTACTTGACGCGTATGCATGTGTTTCGCGTATGCATGTGTTTCGTGTATAATGTGTTTGGTGTGAAAAACTTTTGGAAATCATGTATGCCTGACTTGGAAATTTCAAACATACTGCTTTCAGTCTCTAATTGCTTTCTGTAATACAAATAAAATTAAGTATTATCAATTTTTTTTATAATTTTAAAATAGCCCAGCTTGTTATATATAAATTAAACTTTGGGGATTGCTTGCATACAAATTCCATAATGGGTTGGGTTTTGCTGTCATACTTCTTTATCTTCCATTGTTTGCTTCCTTCTTGCCATTGTTTGTTGTGCAACCTTCATGATAAATCTGCCTTGTTACAATTTAAAGACTCGGTTGTTGTCATCTCTTCATATTCTTCAAAGATGAAATCTTGGAACAACATTACAGATTGTTGTGGGTGGGATGGAGTCACGTGCGACTCCAAGTCAGGTCACGTGATAGGGCTCGACCTTTCGGACAGTTTTCTTATAGGTGAGCTACTGGGTTCCAATAGTTCTATTTTTAAGCTAAGGCACCTTCAACAACTCAACCTTGATTTTAATGATTTTTATGGATCTCCAATACACTTTGCAATCGGTGACCTTGTTCACCTTAGGCTTCTAAGTATATATGGTCTTAATATTAGTGGTGATGTTCCCTCCACTATCTCTCACTTGTCAAAATTACTCCATCTTCGTATCTCTAGCATCGACTCATTACTTAGACTTGGTGATTACACATGGAACAGACTCATTCACAACGCAACTAATTTAAGACAGATTGAATTAGAACACATCAACATGTCTTCTATCAGAGAGAGTTCCTTGTCATTGTTGACCAATCTTTCATCCTCTTTGCTTTCTCTCGTTCTCTTCAACACCCAAATCCAAGGGAAATTGCCCACCCACATCCTCAAATTATCCAATCTCCAAGAAATAGATCTGTCATTGAATGAGAACTTGAGAGGTGAACTTCCAAACTCCAACTGGACTACTCCACTAACAATGTTGTATCTCTCTCAAACTAATTTCTCAGGATACATTCCCGATTCCATTACCCACTTGAAGTCTCTTAACATCCTATTTCTTTCACATTGCAATTTTGATGGATTTCTTCCACCATCATTGTTTAATCTTACCCAACTTTATGACTTATATTTATCACATAATAAATTAGTTGGCCCCATTCCAATCCAAATCACCAAACTCTCTACATTATTAGGCCTATATTTGAGTGGTAACATGTTAACTGGACCAATTCCTCGTTGGTGTTATTCTTTGCCTTCTTTGTTGTCCTTGGATCTCAGTCACAATCAACTCACAGGGTCAATTGCTGAATTCTCCGCTAATTCTTTGGGATATTTATCTCTCTCTAACAACAATTTGCAAGGTAATTTTCCGACTTCAATATTTCAACTCCAAAATCTTAGTACTTTGGATTTGTCATCAACAAACTTGAGTGGTACTGTAGACTTTCACCAATTTTCAAAGCTTAAAGTTCTAAATAAATTGGACCTTTCTCACAATATTTTTCTCTTTGTAAACTTCGAAAATAATTTTGACTGCATCTTACCCAACCTTGAATACTTATATTTATCTTCAAGTAACGTAACTAGTTTCCCAAAATTCTTAGCACCACTGCAAAACCTGCGTCTTTTAGATCTTTCTCATAACAGAATTCAAGGATGCATTCCCAAATGGTTTCATGAGAACCTCTTGCGCTCCTGGAAGAACATGAATTCCATTGATCTGAGTTTCAACAAATTGCAAGGAGATCTTCCAATTCCACGTAATGGGACTAAAATCTTTTTAGTCTCAAATAACGAGTTGAGTGGGGAAATTCCTTCAGCAATGTGCAACACAAGCACCCTGTCTATACTTAACCTGGCTCACAACAATTTGACAGGACTTATTCCACAATGTTTGGGAACATTTCCTTCTCTTTGGGCGTTGGATTTGCAAGAGAACAACCTTTATGGAAGCATACCTCTTAAATTTTCCAAAGGAAATGCATTTGAGACTATAAATTTGAATGGAAATCACTTGGAGGGACCGGTACCGCAATCTTTGACTCACTGTACAACACTCGAAGTTTTGGACCTTGGAAACAATAACATTGAAGATACGTTTCCGTATTGGTTAGAAACTTTGGCAAATTTACAGGTACTCAGTTTACGGTCAAATAAATTTCATGGTGTCATCACTTCTTTAGGCACCAAACCTCCATTTCCTAAGTTGAGGATTTTTGACATTTCCAATAACTATTTTACCGGACTCTTGCCAACATCATACATCCATAACTTTCAAGGAATGATGGATGCTAGTGACAACCAAACTGGTTTGAAATATTTGGGTAGTGATACTTCATATAATGATTCAATAGTGATTGTTATGAAAGGGAATGAAATTGAGCTCAAGAGGATATTGACTGTTTTTACAACCATTGATTTATCAAATAATATGTTTGAAGGAGAAGTTCCCAAAGTCATTGGAGAATTGCATTCTCTGAAAGGGCTTAACCTTTCACACAATAGAATCACTGGTACCATTCCATTGTCACTGGGTAATTTGAGCAATTTGGAGTGGTTAGACCTCTCATGGAACCAATTGAAGGGTGAGATTCCCATGGTTTTGAAAAAATTGAATTTTCTGGCAGTCTTGAACCTTTCACAAAACCAGTTAGAGGGAGTGATACCTACAGGTGGACAATTTAACACATTTGAAAATGATTCCTATGCTGGAAATCCAAAGTTGTGTGGAATCCCTTTGTCAAAACAATGCAAAGAAGATAACAAAAGGCTATCGCATTCAGCACTTGATGAACAAGTACCAGGATTTGGGTGGAAAGTTGTCGTAGTGGGTTATGCATGTGGGATGATCTTTGGAATAATATTGGGTTATAGTGTACTCATCGCTGGAAAACCCCAATGGCTTGCAAGACTTGTTGAAGCTGTGTATTTGATGTGAAATTGATCACAACAAACAACAGAAAGCACGTCACATGATTTGAGAAAGAATTAGTTTAATAAAGTTTTTTGTTTTATGTATGTTCAATTTTTTATCGGTATCTATTTTTTTTTTCTTATTTTGTAACAATTGTTTGTGTGGAATAAAAACTTCATCTTTTAATACCATCATTGATTTATTCAGTTGTGGAAAATTCACGCATTCAAACTATAATAGTCTCAAAAGCAACAATTTATGAGGAACAAATTTGTTCTATTTTCTCAAACAATTGATGCTTACAAACGAGTTGGAACTGTGTTTTATCTTTTATTACTAAGGATGTGCTTTATATTAGTTTTTTTTTACACAAACTCTCTGTTAGCTAGCACATAATCACAAGTGTATTCCAATACAAATCAATTACTCATACTCTATCATGCGACATTGTCTATTACTTACATTTTAATTCAGACATATTTTCTTTGGAATCTTAATTTAGTTGAATCAAATATGTCTTTGTTTATTATTTTACCAGACTGATAAAATACCAATTGAGGTAAGCTGAGGAGAGATTCACTAGTAAAAAGTTCTCTGATACTCCCATTAATAAGAATTCAGATAATATTGTAAGTGATAATAATATATAATGAACAATAGTTGAATAAGTACTTCATGCTGGTATGTGCATTTATAAAGTTTCTTGAACCCATGGAAAAATAACATTTATATTTACCTTATATAAATTTTGTTACTTATAATTTAGTTTATTATATAGGAGTAGATGACAATCCCTTTTAAGGTGGTATTTTTTGTTTTCTTTTCTCTTTCTTATCATATTTTTGTTCGTAAGACATTTTAAAACTCATAAAACGATATGACTTTCAAGATACAAATGTAAATTAAAATCATATTTTTCAAAACATTATCGAAATAAAAAAATATAAACCATTGTGATTATATATTCATTTATATTATATAGTAGGTCTAAATAAGTTTTTGGTCCTTCAACTTTTAGTAAAAGTTGGAATTAGTCATTTTTGAAAACTTTAAACCAATTTAGTCCCTTATCTTTATTTTTAAACCATTTTTTTTAAACTTTATTTGATGTTTCAAACATGTTCTCGGCTAACATTGAGACAAACATATGCCAAATGGTGTAAACAAACTAAAATACAACAACGAGATGTGATTGAAAGGTCAAATAAACTTAATAAAATTTGGTTAAAAAGACTAAATCCACACATTTACATAGTTGAGGGATTAAACTGATATAAGATTTCCAAGAGGGACTAATTTCAATTTTTACTAAACGTTGAAGGACAAAAACATATTTAACCCTATGCAAGTATAACAGAACCTTAACAGTGAAAGCGAAACAACAAAACAAAAACAAAAAATGAAAAAGGAACAAAGGAAGAGACAGCGTAATTAGAGAAAAAAATATTCTTGTATGAATAAGAAAAGCTAAAATACAAAGACCAAGGGACCGAAGGGTGTCAATGTACTGGTTTTAAGTTAGATGATAGAATCGTTGTCCATTAGCATACATTTAAGGTATTGTTGATTTTAAAAACTGTTTATCACAAATTTATCCAAAGACACTCAAAAGATAAAGGAGGAAAAATATTTAAATAGTCTTACAGTTTGACTTCTAAAAACATACACACATATATATATATATATATATATATATATATATATATATATATATATATATATATATATATATATATATATAAAAAAAAATTGTTTGATAAAAATATGAAGAGTTTGATGATAACAGTTATTAATATAAATTTTAACAAATTTTTAAATTTCTATTCTCATGAAAAGTAATAGAGTTGCTTTTTGTGCTACATGTGTTAAAGTGCAACTTTTAAATTTTGATGAGAGTCAAAATGGTGTGAAATAATATGAAGAGTAACTACAAATCAAAATGATTCTGCAGTATTCCTCATAAAGGTAAACTGAGCTACAAAGGATATAATTACCTTCACAATTATTGACATGTTAGATAACATGCATGTTCTTTCTAATGACGTTTTAGCAATAATTCAACAAAATTTGCATACAAATTAAGGATGCTAAAGTTAAAACCATCTTTGAGTAAACCCAAAGATATATAAGAACATAAAAATGTCATTTTATCAAAAATGAACGACTCTTCTTAAAATACTTAAACTTTACGATTAAAACTAACTAATGGTTTCATCACATTGCACTTTTTTAGCCATAATTTGTTACTCTTAAGATCGAACGTTTACCACTAGGTCAAAAACTATAGTCATTAGTTAGAACACAACTCTTTTTATTTAATAATATAATAATCCAAGCGTCACATTCAATTATGACCCGACCCATTTACAATTGATGTCTCTGTTATGGGACAATTTATCTCACATGCAATATTACCATATTTACAACTTTTGTGGATGTAGATGTTTTCATATTACTCAAATTACATGATGTGAGTTTCTGAGGCTCTTGTGATTCTTAATCATGGTACCTCTCTTTTTGGATATAAACAAAGGACAATTGAGAAGAAAGAAGGTCCAACCCTACCCTCCTAAAAGGTTACAAGCACTTCTTAATTTGTCCATTCAGTTTTCTTGTCTCTCTCTTAGGTCTCTCTTTTCTCATTTCCCTTTCTTCATTCAATCATTTCTTCAACAATTTGGGCCATGGTGGTCCAGAAACTCCCAAGGCTTGCCCCCAGTTTATGTCACTGAATTGGGCCTCCCAAGTCCCAACTACGTAAAAGCCTGTCTCCTAACTACATCAAATGAGATCACACAGAAACCAATAATTTCTATAGAAACTAACATTTCTATAACAAATCAAATAGCAAACATAATGGACAGACCAAAAGCTAAAAAACTGTCGTTTTCTTACCATAATCTTTAATGAAAAAATTGATTGATTACTTTCTTAACTAATATGTTTAGTATCTTATATCAATTAACACAGAGAAATAATAAAGCAAGATTAGGAGACATAGAATGATAGTCGCATCATCTGATTAATCACAAAATTAAATAACAAAAACTTAACTAAAAAATATATTTTCTAAAAATATTTAATAAAAGTTCAATTGAAAGTATGACCTCAAATTAATTATCTCTAATTATTATAATATAACTTCTAACATCTAAACAAAATTTAACTGACATTTTATTATTTACAAAGATATTATCACGTTATTATTAAAACTTGTTGTTATGTATTCATAAGTTTTTAATTATTTATTTATCTCTAGACGTAACTGAAAATTGTATTGTTTGACTTAAATATGACGTAAAAATAAATATATTTTTTTATACTAGACAAATTTTTACGAATGCAGTTAATCATCCTATTTAGAATCTCGACATATCAATTTGCTATGATTTTTTTTTTCTAGCAAACACATTTGCATTATTGTGTGTCCATAAATTATTAAAAAGATAAGATTTAAAATAGTAAATACAATTAAAACTCATTTTAACATCATGGTGTTGTATGTGGAATTAGATGATTCAATTAAAAATAAAATCTTTATGGTCACGCGCCCTGCACTGTTTAATAGACACTTGACAAAGGAAACATAAACATATTCATTAATTGAAAACTTTAAACTTATTTCAATAACTGCTTTCAACATTCATCATGTGGGCCCGTGTTTATTGGAAACGTTAAAACTTGTACCAACGAAAATCGAGGGATGTGTCACTGTAAAATCAAAATTCTTCACTGAGTTAAGTCTCAATAATACTATATAATATAAGAGACGTCACAACTTGAATTAAAATAACAGAGTTTGAAGTTACGTATATAACTTGCATCAATAGTAATACACATACACAAAGAGTGTTCAATATAAAATTTGATGTTTATTATTATGTGAGTTCATACACATCTTCAACTAAATAAAAAATTATGTTCAGTATAACTTTTAATATGTAACTTTACGTGTCGTTTTTTATTTAGTTTCTTTCACAAAACTAATTGGAAAATTTACCAAAATTTATGGAAGGCAATCACCATTGAGTTAATTTATGGAACAAAATCACCATTAATGACAAGATTTAAATTCAAACCCACTATTTAAGACTAAATAAGCTTACTTTTAATTATCTAAACGTAGAGTATCAAACTCTTAATTTTTTTTCTTTTAAATCTCTGTTTGGCTGGCCATGGCTTTTAAAACTGTTACAGTGAATTAACAATTACAAAAAAAAAAAAAAAAAAAAAAACCACAAAAAAAAAAAAAAAAA
>Ga0214543_1013585_pt1 | contig 10129 bp, 7 predicted proteins | sample CNSS2metaG_FD_160094 | JGI IMG/M metagenome (GOLD analysis project Ga0214543, IMG submission 160094) | Root nodule microbial communities from cowpea collected in UCLA plant growth center, Los Angeles, California, USA - CNSS2 | ecosystem: Host-associated > Plants > Roots > Nodule | place: USA...
TGAGAGCTTTGACTAACTTGAGCTTCGGAGACCCTTCTGCAGGTAACCCCTCCTGGGTCCAAGCCGACACGTATTGACCGGGAAGAGGCCAACTGAAGAGATAACAGACTACATGGTAATGTGACGCTTGTGTCTAATCTCTTGTTTGTTCTCTGCAGGAACAGATATGTTGTTCACAATTACTCATTCTTAGTAATTTCATCATAAAAATGGTTTTTTTTTTTTGAAAAATATTTTGGTGACAAAGTGGACAAAATTATTAAATAGAGTCATTTTTTTTATTTTTTTATGAAAGTTAAAAAAATAAAGTAATAAAGTTTTAGGATTTTTTTTTATAAAATATCATTACAACAAAATTGTTAATTTGTGAGAGTTTTTCTCACTAATTTCTCGCTATTTAGTGCGATATTAGCGACAAAAACATTATGTAGCTAATTTGCGAGGAAATTAACGAGAGAAAATATTTCTCACTAGTTTCTTGCTATTTTTACCGAGGGATCAACTACCAAAACAGTCCATAGATAATTTGCGAAGGAAATTAGCGAGAAAAATTATTTCTCACTAATTTCTCGCTATTCAATGAGAGATCAACGACAAAAAATTTCCGTAGTTAATTTGCAAGGGAAATTAGCAAGAAAATTTATTCCTCACTATTTAACGAGGGATCGACAACAAAAAAGTTATGTAGCTAATTTGCGAGGGAAATAAGCAAGGAAAATTATTTCCCACTATTTAGCAAGGAATCAGCGAAAAAAAATTCATAGCTAATTTGCGAGGGACATCAGCGAGAAAAAAATACTTGTCACTGTTTAGCAAGGAATCAATGGAAAAAAAAATTCATGGCTAATTTGTGAAGGACATTAGCGAGAAAAATTACTTTTCACTAATTTCTCACTATTTATATTTAACAACAAAATTTTGTAGCTAATTTGAAACTAAAATTAGTTATGTTTTAAGAGAGGTAGGTCATTTTATTTATAAAAATTATTTGCAAATTTTATTATAAAATATTTTTCATAAAAAATGTTCATGAAAGTTTTTTAGAATTATTTTTAGCAAGAACCGTAAGAGCCAAGAAATTTAATTAATTAAATTAATAAATACGGTTAGTGAGAACCTTTATGACAATTAATGCTAGCTTTTATAATGTGGAAAAGTATGAGTTCAAATGATTGAAAGTACTTGATTGTGTTGAGAGGACTTGGGTTCGAGTCCTGTATATGCCACTTGTGGTTGATTATTAGATGCTAGTAATTGTTGAAATACGCTATGATTGAAGTTAATTGGAAGGAATTGGATGAGCATATTTTAGGGTTGGGAATTTGGAGGGTTTTAATGTTCTGAGATTAATAATTAGTTTAATTGAAGTGGAAAGGTTATTGGAATGGTTTGGGTCGAGAAATTATGCAACTGTAAGTGTGATCTGTTGCAGGGTTGTGAGAATGGGAAGAAAAATGGAATTGGGAGTTCTTGTAACATCCTTTAGTCTGTCTTTTCCCAAAAATGAGGGAAAATTCACAAAGATAAACATACACTCATCAAAGGAACTTTATCCTTTGATTCAACACCACATAGCCACCACCATGTTATCCATGTTCTACGTCTTTAGATGAATATCTCAAGATGCTCTTGCTGTCATACCTACAAGCCACAACTTGTAGAACACGTTCGGAAAACCTGCTACGGACCACACTCCGTAACGCTAGGTGGAGTTCCTGATACAAAACATAGTTTGTAATGTCCCAAGACTACCAAACCCGTCGGCTAAATACCAAGGAGAACAATTTCTGGACCCATCCAAACGAGCCACAACTTACACACTCACACCGGTAACACTCGCCAATCCGAGTCACAACTCAAGGATTCCTCGTGTTCACCTGCCATCCCGAGCCACAACTCAAGAGATGTCATTCCGAGCCACAACTCAAGGAATGCCACGTGCTTACTCTCTATCTCGAGCCACAACTAAAGGAACACTCCAGCAAGTCGATCTTTAAGGTATCACCAAAGCATTGTAGACCATGCACATCCAAAGCAAATAAGCATTCGACCTCTGTGTTTTTGCCTGACGCTGCTTTAGAGCTGCCAAGCAAAACTACATTCTAGACCGCCTGGCGAAGCACATTTGCCGCCAGGCACCAAGCGCCTTAGAAGTCACTGTCTCTGTAGGTATCACCTGGCGAAACAAACCTCCCGACCAGGTGCCACACGTCCTAGTGGCCCTTTGGAATTGTAACCATCGCCTGGGGTTCTCCTCACCGTTAGGCGCTACACCAGTAACTCGCGCAGCACTAGTTTTTACACACTCTTACAAGATTCTAGTACCTCATCCTTGCAATAGCTCACATCCAGAATACCACCTCTTCTAATACATGTGCAAATCAAACCCTTTTCTCCAGCTTTCACCTAATCCCAGCAATATAAAATTGTCCATCTAGGTGATACTTACATCTTATAGTTAACCTAAAAAATTAAACATCAAAACCCACCATGCTCTCTTACCAATTTAAGTCCATCAAGTTCCACATTCTTAAACTCCATATTCTAGATTCCTTACTATATTACTAATTCCCATGTGATTTCACTAACCCAAGTATTCCAACACTTGGACTTGATCGTAGCCTACCATGCTCTTATTAATTCACCCACAATTTTTGCACTACTCTAAAACTTCATATTACAAGTACCATTCACCACACAATTCCATAATATATATAAGTAGTAATTTCAGAAAGGATATGTTATTCCAAATTCCCAATCTGCAGTCAACCAATGCACCATTCTAAGGTCACAACCTATGTTACAATATCTTTCACACCACAAACTTACTAATCACCATTTCCTTTTAAAGCCATATCTTGCACTAAGCCTTTATCTCAACACTTTCATGAACAACTTGACCCAATGGAAACCTAGACCCATTATTTCACCTCTCATCCAAACAGTGCCACTATTGACTATGTTGGCGCCTAGCGGCAATTCTAGTGCCGCCAGGCCGTGCATAGAATTCTTGAAATTTCAAGCAATTCCTGCACTTGCGAAGGTTCCCCAAAAATCCCAACTACATTTCTCTGCCTATTTCCTTAACACTGCCATTAATCACAATTACAGTTCTAAGAATACTCAACATAAATCATATCCAATGCAATTCAAACATCATTTAATCCTATAATATCGAAAAAAAAAATTCCAAACCCTAAAACAAATGTTCATACAATTTCCTCCAATTAGCTTCCAATTACCACGTAATTTGATATTTCTGATATCCTACAACAACCCACAGATGCAACACCCTTTTCCCCTAATCAGGATCAACCCACAAACCCCAAAACCTTAAAATCGAGCCATATTGCTCGTGTCGCCTAGCGGGTGTTTATCACCGCCAGACCATTCATACAAAAACCCAAAAAACTAGGTGGCACATGTTGCATCACCTAGCGGTTTTGAAGGCCCGCCAGACGATTTTTGAAAATTTTCCAAAATTTCGCAGTCTCGCAATTTAAGCAATATTTAACCATCCAGAATACATGCAATTAAGAAAAATAAGCAATACAAATTTAAATAACAGAGTCCAACTCCCCTAACCTAGATTCCTTGCTTAAAATTGATGAGTTTAAAGCTTCTCCTTGATCAACAATAACCTCTCTTTGCTCCTCCAACGAACAACACCCACTCTTTCTTTGGACACAATGATTGCTCTATAATTTCTCTCCTCACCTTGCTTTACAATGATAGACTTAGAAATCATCCTTCCCACCTTCAATTGACCTCTTAATTACACCTTAATGGCTCTTGACTACCTTTCTAACAACTAGGGTTTCTTTACCCTTTCACATTCATGCCAAAAGAATTTTTGGCAAAAAGAAAACTTAATTTATGTTTAGCAAGGTTTGAACACACAACCATCTAATTCCAAGCAAGTGCACAACCCATTCAAGCAATTCATGTTTCGTGATAATTCCTATAAATCTAGGATTTTATTATCACTCATCATGGTCAATCATATTAACAAAATAATACACAAGAAAAATAACACATAATTTGGCATACATAAGACTCGAACCTAATTCCTCTCAACACAATCAAGTACTCTCAACCATTTGAGGTAATACTATTCCACATTATAAAAGTCAGCATTAATTTTTATAAAGGCTTCCATTACCTGCATTTATTAATTATTTATTTATTTAATTAATTAAATTTCTCGGGTCTTACATTTCCCCCACCTTATAAAATTTTCATCCCCGAAGAGTGGACATACGGGGGAATAGGTGTGGATATGATTGCCTCATGAGGTCTTCCATCTCCCACGTCATCTCTTGGGTTGCTTTGTCCCAGAGGACCTTTACAATCCGAATCTCCTTCCCTCTGAGTTGCTTGACTTGAGAATCCAAAATTCTCACTAGTCTAACTCCCATCTTCATGTCTTCTCGCACCTGAATGTCATCCTCCTCTAGTACATGTGTCAGACTTGCAATTTACTTCCTCAACGGTGACACATGGAAGACGTTGTGCAAATTTACCAAGTGAGGGGGCAAAGCAATCTCGTAGTTTGCTGGGCCAATCCTCCTCTTAATCTGGTACGATTAACCTAGGAGTCAGCTTTATCGACCTGAGAGCTCTCTCAATGCCTGTTGTCGGTGTAACTATAAGGAATACATGATCACCTACCTCAAACTCAAGTGGGCTCCTCTTCTTATTTACATAAGACTTTTGCTTGCTCTGAGTGACTCGCTTCCGATCCTGTATTACCTTTACCTTCTCAATTATCTGCTATAAAAACTCAAGGTCGAGTACTACTAACTCTCCATCTTGCTGCCAACATAACGACGTCCTACATCTCTTACCATACAAAGCCTCATATGGTTTCATCCCAATACTGGAGTGATAACTGTTGTTGTATTTGAATTCAACCAATGGTAACATATCTCTCAGATTGATCATCTGTCTGAGGATGATAGGCTGAGCTCATTCTCAACTGAGTGCCTGTAACATCTCGTCATGATATTACAGATTTTTAATAAAATAAAGAAAGTAATTAAATATGCTACATTTAATAATACCTCATTTCCCAAAACACGGGAAATTTAAAACTTTTATTAACGTCCAATAGTAAAGTAAAATCCATAAATTATAACATCTGGAAGTAATATAAAAACATCTCGCAAATGTTTACAAAATTATTTCAAAATCCAATAATAGAAATATAAAACTCCCAAGCTATCCCCTCTCTGTGGTTAAGCTTTACCAGAACCACCTGCATCAACATCATCTGCTCACGTGTATCGCGTAAATGATCATCGCCAAACACAAGTAGATAGGGTGAGCTTAACAGATAAAGCATATAAAAATTGTATACACATATACAACACATTTATATAAGCAACACAATCATCCCAATGAATCTCATCCTTTTATCTCATAACACTGGCCGTCACCAGGTTACTTCAAGATGACTTGCTGCCATACCTATCGGCCACAACCGATAGAGCACGTGCGGGAAACCATGTTACGGATCATACACCGTAACGCCAAGTGGAGTTCCCAAATACGAATATAGTTCGCAACGTCCCAAGACTATCAAACTTGTTAGTCAACTACTAAGGAGGGCAATCTATCTAGACCCATCCGTACTGGCCAAAACCAGCACACTCACACCAACAACACTCGCCAACCCAAGCCACAACTCAAGAGTTCCTCGTGCTCATCCGCCATCCCGAGCCACAACTCAAGGAATACCACGTGCTTTAACCCCTATCCCGAGCCACAACTCAAGGGATACGTTCCGAGCCATAACTCAAGGAACACCAGCAATCCCACCTTTGAAGCATCATCAAAAGGCTTGTAGATCACGCCTACAAAATCAACCCAAGGTTGCAACAGCAAAATCGCCTGGCGGGGCCAGCTTCCAGATCGCCTGGCGGGGGATGCGTATCGCCAAGCGCCTCAGAACCACCAAAGCTACAGACACCGCCTGGCGGGACGACCCACACCGCTTGGCGCACGCACTCTAGGAGCCCCATGATTCTGCCGCTATCGCCTGGCGGGACCTCCCTCTCCGCCAGGCACCACCCGCACTAGTACCCCACTATTTCCTAGCTATCGCCTGATGGTAGTGTCTAGACACTGCCGCCAGGCGACACACCGGTAACCTTGACCTTACCGGTTTTTGCACACTTTTTGCCATGTTTTACCATTTAAGCTTGATGCTATCATGCATCAGATTTTGCTGAATCCTATTAAACATATTTTCAAACCCACATACGTTACCAACATCAATTGTATACTACGACAATAAACCATCATTCCATTTCCTTTTTGGATCTCCCATATAGCCTATACCACTATAGGATTGCTCGGGTTCAATCTCCCAAGACTCAACATGTCACAATAGTCTCATACCATCCATCCCTCTGCAATTTACTCAATCAATATCTCAATTTCCATCCATTTGCATATGTCTAAACAATTGAACACCACCTAACCATCTTTTATACTATGCTTAAAAATTGGCAATCCCAAATAACTTTATTGTCTCCACTTTGCTATAGCACATCTTATTATGACCAATACCAGTGAGGTTTATACCACACTTATTCCCTACTCACATTACAACTCCTGCTGTCTTGTAATAACACTCGCTTCCCATTCAAATCATGGAACTCACTCTCTAGTTCTACAATCATCACCTAGTGCTCTCATCCAATTACTAATTCTGATGCCCAAAGATAGTACGAATCTAATTTTCTCCAATCCAGCATCCCTTGCAACTCTCACAGCCACAAAATTTTCCAATTTCCTGAGATGGCGCCTGATGGCAAGCCCCGTGCTGCCAGGCGATGCATGCATTTCTGGGCAATATCCCAAAATTCCCGCACCTGCACTGCTTCTATCCCTCAACACTACACCAATGCCGATTTACCACACCCTCCCAATTATTCATCAATTCAACATACTAATTTTTCCATTTGATAATAGCATTACTCAATTTAAGTTCCCGTTATTTGATCCCAGAAGCTAAAATTCTCAATTCATCAAACCTTAAGACCTCCCTACACTGTTCCATTCGATTTCCCCCCCACATACAGGAATATACCCACTGTTTGACATCATAATCATCCTTTAATGCTTACACTTAACTTTCCTTCCGATCAAAATCAACCCAAAACCCATAAATTACCAAAAATGGACCAAGTAGACTAGCGTCGCCTGGCGGTTCAACCAGTATCACCAGGCCCTTCATCCAGAAAACCCAGAATTGGGTAAGACGCCATGCGTCGCCTGGCGGCCGGGGAGGTGCCGCCAGGCGGTTCCTCTTCAGGAACCCAGAAAAAAGGCTAATAGCATGTACTGCCTGGCGGCTATGAACAGCCCGCTAGGCGGTTTATGGAAATTTTCCAGAAATCCAAAAATTCAACTAGAAACACAAGACATGCATACAATTACGGCATATCATGCAAATCAATCTCCAAACATAAAATTCGACGTGAGAAACTCCCCTAACCTGGTTTCCATGCTTAAGATGGATACTTGAGAGATTCCTTTGTTCAACAATGGCCTCCCCTTGGCTTACTCTCACAATTCAGCTCCTCTTTCACACCAGAACACTCTTTTCTCTCTAAATTTTAGCTCCTCACAATACCCTCTCCAATGCTAGCCAACAAAACCCTCTTTCTTACAACTAATTGGCCTTATAATGGAGTCTTAATTATGGTTTAATGCAAAAAACGCAAAAGTGACTTAATGATAATGTTAATTACTATTCAATTGTCTCATATATTCCTTTTTCAGCCACCCTTGGCTGCTATGTCTGCTAGGGTTTCCTTTAACCTTTCACATTCAAGCCAAAACTCAAAATAGCAAAAATAAAGTTTAATTTGGGTTCTCCAAGGCTTGAATCCATAACCATACCAATGCCAAGTCAATGCTAAACCATCAAGCCAATTCATGTTTCTTGCTAACTAATATAATTAAATTGTTATATCATTCCACACAATAAAGTACTCTCAACCACTTGAGCTAGTACTTTTCCACATCATTCAGGGTAGAATTAAATTCCACAAAGGCTCTTCCTACCCGCATTAATTAATTAATTAATTATTTTATTAATTAAATTCTACGGGTCTTACAGTGCCCAACGCTTTCTGTAGTGACTACCAAAACCTCAATGTGAACCTCGGATCACGGTCTGACACAATACTCGATGGTACGTCATGCAACCTGACCACCTCTCTGACGTACAACTCTGCCAATTTGTCCATGGACATCTTCTAATTGATTAGTAGGAAGTGAGCGCATTTTGTCAATCTATCTATAATTACCCATATCGAGTCATGACCTCTCACGGACCTCAGTAGATGTGTTACAAAGTCCATGAAAATGCTGTCCCATTTCGACTGAGGAATATCCAAAGGCTCCTACGTACCATTTGGCCTCTAATGTTCAATCTTAGCCTTTTAGCACACCAAGCAAGATGCAACAAAATCGGCTACGTTTGTTTTCATTCCAGTCCACCAAAAGGATTCCTTCAGATTCTTATACATCTTAGCCGTACTAGGATGTATGCTAAAATTACTCTTATGACCTTCTTTCAAGATCCTCTTCCTTAGTCATGGTCCCCATGGAACACACACTCTGTTCCTGAATCATAGGATACCATCTTTGCCCATATGATAATCTTTCCCTTTGTCGATGCCTAATGTAACATCCCGACCGGATATTACGAATTTAAATAATAGAATAAAGAAATAAATAATAAAACTTCATTTATTATAACTTATATTCCCAAAACGTAGGAAAATTAAAACTTTTATTACACCAACAATAGTCCAAAATCCATAATTATAAAATTCCATTATAATTATAAAAGTCTCGTAATGTAAAAGATTACAAGTTATTCAAAACATAGTAAAATTATCAAAACATAAACCTCTGATAAAATCTCCCAAGGCTAGCCCCACTCCGTCTCTAGGCCTCACCAGATCCATCTGCAATATCATCTACTCCTGTGTACCGCGTACACAATCATCGCCAAACACAAGCAGATAGGATAAGCTAACATAATAAACATATAAATAAACCATATATTTTCATCCGATAAATCACACAAGTACACCAAAGGAATTTTTATCCTTTGATTCCATAACACATGGCCAGTACCATGTCAACCGTGTTCTACGTCTTCTAGTGAGTGTCTTAAGGTGTTTTGCTGCCACACCTATCAGCCACAACCGATAGCACACGTGCGGGAAACCATGCTACGGATCACACACCGTAATGCCAGGTGGAGTTCCCAATATGAACATAGCTCGTAACGTCCCAAGACTATAAAACTCGTCAGTTAATTACTGAGGAGGGCAATCTATCTGCACCCATCCATGTGGGCCACAACCAGCACATTTGTAACATCCCGGTCGGATATTACTAATTTAAGTAATAAAATTAAGAAATATGATGAAAACCTCATTTATTATACTTCGCTTCCCAAAAACACAGGAAATTTTAAAACATTTATTAATCGGAAGTAATCCAAAAATCCATAATTTTTGAAACTCCAATATAGTATCCAAATTCACAAATCAGTAAAACACTGTTTACAAAGTTCTAAAAACAATAATGATAAAACTTCAATAAAAGCTTTTCCTAGCTAACCCTCTCTCCGATGCTATGTCTCACCAGCACCACCTGCAACATCATCTGCTCCCGTGTAACGCATTACACGATCATCGCCAAACACAAGTAGAAAGGGTGAGCTCATAAACAGTTAACATAAAAGTTAATGAAAAATCAAGATACACCCATCTAGTTTATTCTAGTTAATTCTTGGCCAAGACCTTAATCCCCAAGGCTTTTCAACCTTCACAACACACAAATAGTTAGCCTCGGATTCAGGGTTTATGATGCTCACACAAACCTGCCCGCTCGTGGTCCTGCCTCTACGAACCTCCCCGCTCGTAGTCCTGCCCTACGGACCTACCCGCCTGTAGTCCAACACACGTGATTCACCAGCTACGTACCTCCCCGCACGCAGCATCTCTCAAGTGTGAGCACGGAACATACGAACCTACCTCGCTCGTATCCCCACACGAGAGTAATAGGATATGAACCTCCCCGCTCATATCATCACGTG
>Ga0214543_1013587_pt1 | contig 10127 bp, 5 predicted proteins | sample CNSS2metaG_FD_160094 | JGI IMG/M metagenome (GOLD analysis project Ga0214543, IMG submission 160094) | Root nodule microbial communities from cowpea collected in UCLA plant growth center, Los Angeles, California, USA - CNSS2 | ecosystem: Host-associated > Plants > Roots > Nodule | place: USA...
AAATTGGTTAAAAGGACTAAATTCACGCATTTTGAAAGATGAAGGACTAAATTGGTCAAAAGTTTTGATGAGGGACTAATTCCAAATTTCGCTCAAACTTGAGGGACCAAAAACATATTTAACCCAAAAAAAAACTACAAAAGAGATTTTGGATAGCAACTTTTTCGAGTTTGGATTCTCTGATTATTTTTCTCTATTGTATATTAAAATTATCTTACCAAAATATTGTTTTTAATACTTAACAGATGATAATAAAAAAAATTAGAAGAGAAACTGGACTCAATTTTTTCGCTCACGATCTCTTAAATCATTTCAAATACACTGAATACTCGTTCTCACTCGTTCATCAAGAGTAAATGTGTTGAAATTTTAAGGCACTTGCTAAAAAAATAAAAATAATTTTTTTTTTTGCAATGCATTAATTGTGTTTTTGATGATTTTTGTGTGTGTATATTTCTAAATGAATTAAAACCTTCTAGAATCCAACGCTTCTTCGATATATCCCTCTCTACCCGTCACTTCATTTTCTCCCTCATTGCTTTTCTTTTGGTTCTCTCCATCTCAAAGTTTCGGTTATGTCATCGAAACGCATCGTTAAGGAGCTCAAGGGTTTGCAGAAGGATCGTCCTACGTCCAGTGCAGGTGAGAACCCTTTTCTCTTTTCATTATACACTCTGATTTTAACGCTTCGAGTTCACTTTCAATTATTTAACCCTTTGTGTTGTTGTCTCTGCATGCATGACCTATCTTGTTTCGAATCGTTCGTATTTTTTTTTTCTGGTGTTTTGGTGCTTCTTTTTAACACTCGTGATGTTGGACTGATTCAACAAAACATAACCTAAATCGTTGTTTGCTGTTTTATTGTATGGTTCTTGTGTTTGCTTTTTATTTTACTGAGCCTGATGTGGTTATACTGATCTCGTAAGAATTTGTTGTCCAAAATGGCTTGGGGATGAATAGGAGACATGTTTCAAATTGTTGTTGCCGTCGTGTCGCGATTGTTGATTTTGAGGATAATTACAGACAAATGCTGCTTAAGTGATATCAATTACAGTTGTGATGGTGTTGTGGTGTCTGTTAGGATGCTGCAGGGTAGCTTAGGGTTTGTAAAGGAAAAAGACAGAAAAGGCATAAGGAATATAAAAACTTTCGATTTCAATGGGACACTTTGGATTTACCAAGACATATATGAGGTTGGCTTCCTCTTTCTTTTGGGAATTAAGGCATTAATGGCTGTGTACATATTAAATGTGGTGTCCGTGAAGCATAGTATCAAGCAATGAGTCCAGCAGGTTTGCCCATCTCATTCTTATTCTAGAGATTGTTTGGGGTTATATCTCCCTTGATTTCGTTACTGGATTGACAAGATGATGCCACTGTCACAGGTTTATAAAGTGATTTTTGGTTGTTGTGAATTGCCGAACTAAATGCACTCACTTCATTGCCTTAAAGCATCTTTACACAACGTGAATGGTGGCATATTATTTTATCAAGAATGTTGCCACTCTACATGATTTCCCAAAGTTGATTATAAGTGATAGGACCCTCTTTTTTCAGTAAATTCTAGTGAGTTATTTTGACTTTAGTGAATGGTTTTGCACATAAGCACCACTTACCATCCTGGAAGGATGGCTTAACAGAGGTGGTTAATCGATTTGCAGAAACCTTCTGTTCTTACGGGGCTGAAATGTACGTGTAAGACACGTCTACAACAAACACTACTCAACTATCGTCTTCTTCTCAATCCGATATGTATTTGGTTATCTTAGTGCAAAGGCTGAAATGGCCAGCAAACTTGAGCTTCCAGACTTCGGTTGTATTCACCTGATATTTCATTTTTCACAGTTGAAATGATCAGTGAAGAGTTGTTCTGCTACTACAACTTTGCCTTCAGGGCTGGCTGTTACTAATTTGGAGCCCCCTAGTCTTGAAGCTTTTTTGGCTACTAGGACAGGCAACAATGTCAGGAATGGCTGATCCTGTGGAAGTCACAGTCTGCAGAGGAAGCCTCATGGGAAATGGCAACTTCTATTATTGAGAAATATCCCAATATTTGCCTTGAAGACATGGAAACTTTCATACGGGGTGGTATTGATAGGAATCTACCTTCTAAGTGGGATAGGCCTTTTTAGACATGCCATCTAAACGCATAAACAGTATGGGGCGTAATATTATCTATTAGTGGAGAGTTAACTAGAGGAGAGGAGTGTTGTGTGGTTCTTTTATGTGGTGATCCAATCGTTTGTGAGGGGATGATATCAGATTTGGAAATAGACATTGAAGACAAGGGAACATTTCTCTGACTTTGGGGAGATTGCTCTATTGATTCTTCTTTCTTTGTTATTTTCTTGTTTTTCTGCAGCACCTCTGATACAAATTGTAGCTTCTTCTCTTTTCTTGCAAATTTAGTGAAGAGTGGTCTTGGAAAGCATTCCTAGTAACAAATTAAATTGTTGGATGATGTTATTACAGTCTTGATTTTCCTCATGTTAAGAATTTTTCTGTTCTTTGCTTGTTTCAGTCTCCTGTCTTTTGTATGCATAATTTTTCTCTTTGATATGGGGACTGATGATCTTAAGCACCCATGCTGGCTGCTAGTCAAGTTCTTCAATATCTGTCAAGTGTTGTAGTTTAGAAATTCTGAATTTAACGTCTGAGTAGTGCAGGTTGCCTTTAAGACTAGGTATTCCACCCAAACATCAACAGTAATGGAAGCATATGTGTTGACATTCTAAAATAACAATGGAGCCTGACCTTAACCATTTCTAAGGTTTGATATTACTTGTGTTTCGTGATTTTTTATGATTTTGCATAACGGTTTTAGCATTTGTAATTTCTGTGTTACCATATCCTCTTATTTTGACATTCGACATTGGAATAATATGTATTTCTGGCATATTATTGCTCGTGGCTACAACATAAATACAAACCTTGTTATGGCCCTGTTTGGATACATTAAGGTATGAACTTTTTTTTAGCAGAGGAACTCCCAAAGTCACTTCTACTTAGGCTTGAAATGTTGAGAAATTGGAGCTTATACTCAAATCGAGGAGTGAGATTATTTTCAACCATAAAAATTGTCTATCATGTACTGTAACTTGTTTAGTTTCTATTGATATGTGAAACTGTTGTGTCATGATGTTTTTAATGCTTCGAAATTTAACTAAAGACTTGTTTACTGCTTATGTTTAAGAATTATATTGAAAAAGCTGTGAACCTTCTTAGAAAGAGTATGGTTATTTTCTTCCCTCTTAACATCCTCATCTCACTATGTACGGTAAGGAGAGAAGTGTGGAATAAGTTGAGCGATGTAATGGAGGATGGAGAAAAAAACGTCGTGAGAATGTAAAGTGGGAGATTGTGGAAATAACATTAGCTTTTGTAAATTTATTGATTTTGCAAGAGTTCGTTGTAGTAATATTTTAGTTACAGAAGTAGCTTAAAATAGAAGTCTGTTCTTTCCGTTGACTTAAGATATAATTTTCAAGTCAACTTAATGAGATGAACATATGATTCACAGATATTTAACTTCTTTAATGGGTCTGCGTAAGGAATAGTGTCAACCGCATGAATGACAGTTGGACATAGAAATATGCTACGGGATGATCATGCTCCTCCTGTAGCAGCTCAATCATGTTCTATGAAGAAACAAAAGATACTTTTCGTGAAATATTGTCTTTACTTGTCAGTGGAACTGAACCATGGTAAGTGAATTAATTATAACTTATGAGTATTTCCTTCGAAGACATCGGTCATGGATGAAATTGTATTATAATGTCCCACAAACTTTCTGCTTGTGACATGCTATTCCAAATGAGTGGTAATTAAAGAAACTATAGTTAAGAACATGTATTGGACCAATTGCCTCTTGAAGCCGAATTTTACTTTTTTCATTTTCTGGTAGAAACAAAAGAATTGTCACAATTTGGTGGAATTGAAAAAAAAAAAGAAAAAGAGTTGTCCTTCTGGAGAGAACTGTTACAATTCTGTGTTCGCAAACTGAAAAATTAAACGAATGGGAAGTAAATTAAAAGGATGTCAAATACTACTATTTTTGTTCCAAATTCATGCAAATGAAATGAAAAGATACTGAAGCACTGTTATACGGTATTGGGTTGACCTCAGAATTTAATGTCTAGTACAGAAACATGCCTGCTGGAAACCACTGGGCATGCTGCTGCACGACAGAGACACGTTCAAGGTGAGGTCACCACAAATAGCTTCAATTCAAGTCAATGGTAAATAATATAATAAGACCAGTGGCTGATAAAAGCAGTGAGAGTCGTCTCTTAATTAACAAGCAACAAGTAAAGAAGGTGTGATTCATCTGTAAATGCAATGAATCTTGTGGCCTCAACGTAGATAATATGACACGTGCTCGACTAACTAGCACGCTTACTTGTCTTTGCTTCCTCTTCAAGCCAAAACCTAACCTAATTAAACTTTTTGAGCAAATTCCTCCTCCCTACAATACTTGGACCCTTCTTATGATGTTAACGTTTTCTTTCTATTGTTCAATTCATTCATAGCTATTGTTCATCCGCCTCTTTCCTCATGATGTTCAAGCATTTGAGCGCTAGACAAGTGGTTCAAGCATTTTTTAATAAAGACTGTGGGTTCAAGTCATAGGATCAAAGTTGCATGTGTAGCATTAGACTTTGTGTCTCTAAATTACATGACAATATTACATTGTAGTCACCCAAAAGTAAAATTGCACACTAAAAAAATTAAAGAAACCTTGACCTTTTATCTTTTTATTTGTATGCTTGATTGATATATTCCATCTCAGTCAGGTACTGTTAATTAAGTAATCCCGTTCGGTGTCTGACAGAGAATAGACAAACTCTGCAAAATATTGTACTGAAAGATATTACTGCCATCTGCAAGGTCATCATGGGTTGGATAAGCCCAATGCTCAACGGTATACCATACTTTCCACTACTCACCCATTTCTTCCTTTTCCTTTTATTTTTCTTTTATTCATGCCATGCCACGCTTTAAAACAAACTATAAAAAGTCACGTCAATTTCATAGTTTCAAGGTTTTGCTTCCCCTCCTTCTACCTCCCATTATTCTCTAAATCACCTAATTACAAAACTTCACCATCCATGGAACCATAAGAATTGCGTGGTTTCAGATTCACCGACGTGGAAAGATTCCACGTTCTTTCTTCACACCTCGCTTTCCTACAATCATTTTTCAAATCCTTATATAAAATAGAGAGACATTCTATTGTAAACATTCAAGAAACATGTAAACATAATACTAAAATACATACTATTAAGCACGTTTTGAGTAATGCATTGCTCCCTGAGTTGAAGGAACAAAAATTGAAAATGCTTTTGATAATAAAATGAGATTATAGTTTAGTTAAGAGTAATGGACACATAAAATAGTAGAAGACGTGAATAGATTTTGGTGGCAAAAGGATTTTTGTGTTGCCGACAGCGACATGAATGTACACACAAATACACAGTGATTCATGACCCTCCCCACTCAGACCCTCACTCACTCACTCCATTTTCCCTCGAATCTTCTCTCTCTCCTTCAATTCGTTACCCAAATCAAATCCCTGAGCTTCACGAGAAAAATATTTGCTTCATCCTCCAATGGGGACACACCCCGTGCTGCACCATAAATACCCTTTAATCCTACCTCACTCACCTTGGCTTTCTTCTCTCCACACTCTTCGCCTCTTTCCCGCCAACCTCTCTAACAACATCTTCTCTCTCTCTCTCTTCCTTACCCTTTGGAATAACCACCCAAAACCCCCCTCTTTCCTTTTCCCTCTTCCTTCATGCAATTAAAACCATCACCTTTTCCCTTTCTTCATTCTCTTTCTTAACATGAGTGACACAAACCAACCTTTCATGTCCCTCCAACCAACCATGAATCTCCGCCACCCATTTAACCCACCAACCTCAAGCTCTAATTTTTACACCCACCCACCATGCAAAACCCCCAAAAAACCCCAACCACCGCACAAGAAGCTCCTCCGAGTCATCCTCACCGACCACGACGCCACCGACTCAGACTCCTCCGGCGACGATGAAAGCCCCAAAAACCCCTCAAAACACAAAAAAGTGAAAAGAGAAATCACCCACATCACCATAAACTTTCCCTTTCTCCCAGAACCCCCAACCGTAACCCCTTCTTTTTCCACTAACCCGACCCCGTTAACCCAACCCGAGAAGCGGCCCGCCGCCCCTCGCCGCCGGAACAAGTTCCGAGGTGTCCGGCAGAGACCATGGGGACGATGGACCGCCGAGATCCGCGACCCGACCCAAAGAAAACGGGTCTGGCTCGGCACCTTCGACACGGCGGAGGAAGCAGCCGCCGTGTACGACGAGGCCGCCGTGAAGCTCAAGGGGCCTGACGCTGTCACCAACTTTCCCCTCGCCGCCGGTACTGGAAAAAGAGAACTCCGCGTTTCGCCCCCGGAGGCGGCCTGCTCCGGTGACGGTTTCTCGTCGCCGACGTCTGTCCTCACTTACTGCGACGGAGACTCCTCGCCGTTTGACGGTTTCCGTTTCGGCGAGGTCGATGCATTCGGGTTTGACATCGACGCGCCGTTTAGTCTGACGGACGTTAACATGGGCGTGCTGAATCAGCGCTACGCGAAGGAAGAGTTCGGCGAGTTTGACCCGGACGAGTTCCTGACGTGGCCAAATTAAGCGTCATTTCCTCCTTTCTCAAAAAACTCAGGGACTGTTTAGTAATTGTACTAAGTTTTTGTCGTATTCGGTTTTGTATTTCTTGGAATTCCGAAACTACCCTCGGGACTAAGTTTTTGTGCAGCGTAGAAGAGTGGAGAGTGTAGAGTGCTAGAACTATAGACGTGAGCATTTTGGTAATCTAATTAGAGAATTTTGTCCTATGCTAATTTGTGTAATTAATTTCAATCTCATGGAAAAGAAAGAAGATGAAGAGTGAGTGAATATGATGCAAAATATTAGAGAAGGCCTTTATTGTAGTTTGTTATATATATTTATAAAGTACAATTTTTATTAAATATTATTACTTTTTCGTCATTCTAATTCCTTGTTTGGTGAGGGCAAAACTAATGATTGGCTTTCTGTTTGGAAGATTTTGATCCTATGATTGGTCGTTTGGGATTCTTTGGTTAGTAGGAGGGTATCACAATGATTTCCCTAATATTATAATTATTTCCATAAAGAATTTCCGATGTACAATTTTTCTTTAATTTATTTTCTTTAAAATCGAGGATGGAGTATAAGTAGAGCAACTTATATATTAATATAAATAATTGAGATGAAGAAAATGTTTTTATGGGAGGAATTGAGATAGACATTGTTCTATGAGTGTTTCTTTAATTGTAAGGTAAAGAACAATCATTAACATAAGTCGCCTCAACTTGCTATTTTAAAATCTCTCACTTTTTCTTTTACCTTTAAATAAAAATCTGATTTAAATGTAAAAGTTGAAACTCGTGTATTTTATGAAATCAGCATAAATTTTATTTAATAAAAATGACTGTAGAAAAAAAAAATGTTAAAAACATTTTAGAATCATTTCTCTTCCTTTTACAAAATATCTTTAGTGAGGGTTTTGCTTCCTCAGAGGTGACCTTTCACTTTCTTATCTGATAATATTATGTAATCTTTATATACTTTATCCTGCCAAATAAAACGACAAAAATTAAAATAAATGTTTTATCTATTTATATTATTATTACAATTGTCATTTCTTTTGCGTATACTTTCTCAGCTAGATTTATGAGTCATAATTAGATTTATTTATTTATTTCTTAAAAACAAACTTCTAAAGATTTTTTTCACATTCAATCAATTATAAATAGCTATTATGTACTCTTTTTCCGTACATATTAGAAAATCTATATAAGATCACAGCACAGCTTCAATAATTTAAAGAGATGATATATCCTTGAATGAGATCTAGGCCATTCATTCAAAATGGAAAGTACAGTTTTATCATATCTTAGATATAATTCTATAGCGTGTATAAACTTAATACTTATGACTATTTTTCAAATTATTTTCAATATTGTTGAGAAAGATTTAAATTATTCGAAGATAATTATAAATGTGGATAAAATTTAATTTTTTAAATTGGTGTTCAAACGAAAATAATGATACGTATTCAATAAATATTTAAACGAGTACAGCATGGATGTTTGGTTTCTCAAAAATAACAAAATGTGCCTGGTTTCACAAAAAATAAATTTCATATTTATTGAATATAGAAAATAAAATGGATATAAACTTTTACTTCAATGAGGAAGACGTCATCGTCATCTTTCTAGTGTATAACACATAAATTATAAAATAAATACAATATTAAAGTTTTTTTATGTTTTTATTTATTATTTAACTGATCAAAGTTTACGGATTAGTCCTTCTGATAGCTGATACAGTCAAGATTATTAAAACCAAATAATTTACTCTTCTTCACAAAACATTTACAAAATATATTTTACTCTTCTTCAATCATCTTAATCATTAGATTACGAATTTCAAAAAATAATTTAATAAAAAAATATATTTGTAACCTAATGTAACAAAATAAATATATGATTTTTCTATTAATATATCTATGAGTTGCTTAACATATATAATACTATTCAATTTTGGTTTTTAATATCACAAATGTGAGGACAAAAATAAAAATTGCCATTTAATACACGTGTCATACTACATGCCAATTGTGACGTTATCATGCAATATACCAGCAAATAAATAAATTATAAGAACGAAGAGATTAAAAGAACACTGATAATACTAAAATATAACTAAATCTTAATTATATATTTGTCATGAGTTTAAGAAACAATTTTACTTAAACGAGATAGAACTATTAGAGTTTAATAGTTATGTATCGAAAAGGGAACTAACTTTACATTATGAAATCACACATCATAATTAATATTAAAGTAGTTATTATGAAAAGTAATAATCTTCATTTTTTGGGCAAAAAGTTAATATATGTTGAGGAAACTAATTATAGCATCTATTGTAAAAAGGTTTATAAAACCTGAAAATGGTTGATTTGGTGGGTCCTATGGTTGCTCACAAAACAATCTCAAGTGAAAAAAAAAAAAAAAAATCAAAACAACAAAAAAAATTTTTAATAATTTTTTTTTATAAAATAATTTTAATTTTTAATAAAAAAAATTTAAATTTTTTTTTAAAAAATACTTAAAATAAATTCATCTATGCTAACGATTAGTCATACATATAAATGAATTAGGATATTCCTTTCAACTTTTATGTCGAATTTACGAGTTTCTATAATATATACACTTTATCTCGTTGATTATTATGCTATGTGGGACTTGAATTTAGAATGGAAAATTAGTGTCATTATATATATGATAGAGTGGTGAGAACTCAACTGCAGAAATTTGCAACAATGGTGACACATTGTTAATTTAGGAAGATTTGAATATTGATAAATTGATAGCATTTTTGCAGGTTGCAGTTGCAGATAAGATTAAGAAGAGAAAGTGGCAATGGTTGATTGGGTGCTTGTGTTTGTCTCTTACTTCACTCATTGGATCCATTCTCCACAACAAGACAAACTCACCAAAAACCCTTTTTTCATTCTAACCATTTTCATGTGCTTCCTATTCTAGCCCTCATCACTTTGCTTCAATCAACAATCAACCAAAACATATCTAGTGCTCAACATGTGACATAATTACAATTTCAATTACATGTTTCTTTGTTCTTTTTTTTTATGCTTTCAAAAAAAAGGTAACTAAGAGTTAATTTATAGGGTTCATAGGGCACCCTAAGATATAGCAATGTGAGTGTATATGTTGCATTGTCACTCAACATATTGATGGAGAAGCCATCATGTAATAATACACAAAGTTACACATTCACTTCAAATTTTGGTGACAATATCAGGATCACCAAAAATAATAAATCATATATAGAAAATGTAGAGTGATGATAAATTATTATATAAATTTGAGATAGTTGATATTAATGATTTAGGCTGATGTGATGTGATGATAAGAGATGTTTAAGGTTAATAAATAGTATGATTACTATTTTTTTTTTTGTCATTATTGTTAGAATAACTATATAGATAAAACAATTTCATAATATATATATATATATATATATATATATATATATATA
>Ga0214543_1013589_pt1 | contig 10126 bp, 3 predicted proteins | sample CNSS2metaG_FD_160094 | JGI IMG/M metagenome (GOLD analysis project Ga0214543, IMG submission 160094) | Root nodule microbial communities from cowpea collected in UCLA plant growth center, Los Angeles, California, USA - CNSS2 | ecosystem: Host-associated > Plants > Roots > Nodule | place: USA...
GAGATTATACCCGTTACCCGGTGGGGATGGGGATGGGAAAAAAGTTTGATACCCGTTGGGTTTGGGTATGGGGATGGGGATGAATTTTTTATGCGGGGATGGGTATGGGATAGCGAAACCCGTCCCCACCCCGCCACGTTGCCATCCCTACTTATACTGTATTACGACTTTGTAAATTAGATACTTCACTGATAAGTATAGATAAAGTATACTAAAGTATCGGATGCGGATACGTGTCGGATACGAATACGTGACCCAAATTGAAATATCGGTATATCATAATTTAAGACCAAATTGAAAAAAAATCCAAAAATAAGATCAAATTGAAAAAACTAAACCAAAACTAAAATCAAATAACTATTTAAACCTTATTAAAATTAATATAAGAATAACTTAACCTCACTCGTTCTTATCTCGTTGATTCTAATGACCCACCAAAAATACTTTTAGAAAGTTAAGATATTTTAAGCTTTTAATCCAAATTCCATCTCTTTCACTTTCTCTCATTCTCTCTTTTTTTTCTCTCTCTCTCCATGTGTCCATCTCCGGTGTCCTTTCCTTTTTCTAGTAACTCACATTTCCTTTATCACGTCTTTCACTTATTTGTAAGAAAGGTTTTAATTTATTTTTAATTTGATTTTCTTCAAAGTCATGATTTTCTTCATTAATGATTATTCTCCTTATCCATTTCTTTTTCTTTTTTTTTCTCTTTTTTTCTCTTTCTTCTTATCTTTTAGAAATTGTATTTACACGATTTTTTTAAATATATATATATATATATATATATATATATATTTAAATAATTAGAATTTGTTTGTTTGTTTTTTTATTAATTTTTTTTTATTTTACTTAGCTACAATATTTTCTAAAAACTACTTTTGATTTATTTTTCAATTTTCAGACTTTACTTATATAAAATACGAAACATTTGTTTTAATAAATGAATTTAATCCTAGGAGTTAACAAATAAGATTTTTTAACTCTAATTATTTAATGTAAGGATAAAATAAATAATATAGTTATTTAAAAATAAAGATGTTATATTACTTCCATCCTTTTAAGAATTTTGTCTAAAATTCACTTGGTAGTAAAAAGATGGGAATACACTTCTCTCATATTACTTTCTAATTCACATGTTGCATTGTTTTCTTCTTGTTGACTCCACAATACTTTTACAAGAGGTATGTCCTTTTCTTGAAGTTCTTTAAAATTTTGATCTCCAATCCTCATAGGAAGGACATATGTAAGATTTTTATGGTATTTGTACTATACTAAGTTCTATCACACGAAAAGGGTCATGAGTATCTTTACGAAGTTGGGGCACATGAAAAATATTAGGAAGTTTTGAGAGGTTTGGAGATAAAGCAGTTTAGTACGCGACAGAACCAATCTGTTTAAAGATTTGATAAGGATTAATGAATTTGGGTGAAAGTTTTCTAGATCTGAGAGTCGTACTAACCCCATTTACAAACATAACTTTTATGAGAACATGGTCTCCTTCTTGAAACTCAAGGGGTTTCCTTTGTTTTTCATAATAACTCTTCTACCTATCTTGAGAAGTTTCTTCGTTTCCCTAATCATTTTGATCTTATTAAGGACTTTCATTCTCATACCAAGATAACAAGCTTCTACATTTTTCCTTGTATAGAGCCTTGTATGGAGTTATTCTTATGCTTGAGTGAAATTGTTGTTATAAGTGAACTCTATCAGTTTGTTCTAAGACACAGACTCTCAACAATTCTTTAAAGATTTGATAGTGCTTTCAAATTGTTTGTTATTATGATAAGTTGAACTAAGCTTGACTTTTTTTCCCTGGGTTCTTTGTAAACTATCCCAAAATCTAGAGGTGAATCTAATTCAAATCTAATTACCAAATTCAGATTCAATCGAATCCTAATTTGATTTCTAAAATCAAAAACACAAATTATAATCATAAAGCGAAAATTAAAAAAGAATAAACTCAAAACATAAAATGATCGATGTAAAACTTAATTTGGATAGTTTGACCTAGAAAACAAAAATAGAAAAGAAAATGAAAAAAAATTATGGATTTAAAAATTAAACAAATGATTTATGCCTTTTTTATAGAGAAAATTTAGGCTATATATATACTCTATAATTTGAAATAAACATGGGCCTAATTTTGTTTTATTAAAAAAAATATAGACCTCCATAAACTTAATTACAAAAGTCTAAACTAAAACAAAGAAAATTGAATCTACATAAAATCATATACAAAAATTCAACTAGTTCAACTTAAAAAATATTATAGAAAATAACATAGATCTCCAAATCTAGCAAGTTATATGTCAATTCTGAAGCCCTAGAAAAGTATAGTACAATGCAATGAGAATAAACCGTAAACAATATCTACAAAAGATGTTATGTCCAAAATAACGGGCCATGATCATGTGAGTTGAATATATATATTAAACTCAATTTATTATTATTGAAAGGAAATGAGTTACATATTGAAAATAAAGCATACGAAAAATGTATTCACTACACAAGAAAGCTCTATAGAAACTATCGTAGTCTCAATAGTATTCATCACCACGGGCACACTCGTCATGAAGGACTTGACCATAAATTACAAACTATACTTAGAGAAGTAGTCAATCATACTAGTATCCACCAAATCATAACCTTATGGGGAATGTTATTTTATAGCAAGATCTCTCACCCTAATAAAAGAATCAACTTGACATGACGACCTTGTCTTAGAAGAGAAATTTGCATACTATACACCAACCAAGCACCAACAAGCATCAATTGGTGACCACCCACCTATAAAGATTGACACAAATTGCAAGAAGAAGATATGACTAACTTGGTAACACAACAAATTCTTTGCAGCTAGCCACTATTCGGATTTTGAGGGACCAATGTGGTCTCATAAGAGTGACCCATCACCTATTTGTAACTAGAAAAAGCATGAAAATTCAACATTAAAATGTCTCCTAATTGTTTGATGGATTCAAATCCAATGGTTAGAACCAAGCATTACTCACACTTCTTGAAGCAACATAACATAGTCGCACATTGTAAAAACATATCCAATACATCATGACTCTTTGAGACTACAACTCTCAAGCTTGAAGGGTTAGGGAGGACAAGTTAATCGAGACGGTCTTAACCAAAAGAAAACTCGAAAGGAAAACAAACCATACACACACATGGATCGATTCATTAACCGATCTCCACTAACTCACACAACACACCAAGATTAGTTCACTAACCGATCCTCGTTAACTCACGTATACACAACATAACACCCTTTAACACATCTCACCCACACACAACACTCATACACAAGGGACAAAATCGTAAGCTCACAATTCATTATCGCAAATCTTTGCAATTTTGACCAAATGAGGAATTGAAGTATCTTATCGCACCCTCTCCTAAATCAGTGAATACGAACACCATCCATCCCACAAATCGATCCCACTATATCCATCCATCTTGCAAATCAGCTCAGGAACACATCGGAAGTCTCAACCATGTGTTTTTAACTTTTTTTGAGCCAAAAGTTTCATTTTAAAATAAGAACCCTAACTATTGATGAAAAAAAACAGGAAACGAAAATTATATGTTATTCTCTTTTTCCCCTTTGTCCATTCTAGTCAATCTTTACTGAGAAATCGATGTTGGGCTATCTACCCTGGTGTCATTTTGTCTATCTCATCGCTGACTTATTGGAGATATCTTGCATAGTTCTACTTGCAAGCTTTTCTATTTCAAATATCTTCCATTGCTATTGCTTAGTGTGGGTTCCCCTTTGGTTCTATTTTGAGAAAGTTTAAATCATGTCCAAACAAAGGTATAAATGTCACAATTTTTATGTGTAAAAAGCAACTTTGTTTTAATATTGGATCCCACAACTAATTGTGATTCAGTGACATGGATGTATGCATTTACCATTTGTGTGATTTGATGTACGCGAAAATAAAAGTCACCTCTGCGTGGGGGCTTGTGCATGATGCTATTGTTAGGATTGAAGTGATGTGTGTACAAAAACTTTTTATGTAGATTCCGTAGTTTCTGATGAACGATAATGCAGTTATCATTATCTTTTTTTCACTATGTTCTTGTAAGTGTTTGTAAAATTAGTTTTAAAAATTATTATTAAAATAATTAATTAAATATGAATAAGGTTTTAATTTTGAATAATTTCATTACAAAAATAAGTAATAAAATAACAAAAATGTGACATAAAATTTTATCTAACCAAAAAAATTCAAAAGTAATTATATATTTAGATTCAGTTGATATTTTATGGTGATTTTAAATCATTAAGTTCAACTAAACATACTGAGATTATGATTAGTAAGAAAGTTGGACACTTTGTTTTAAAGAAATTTTTTCTAATCTACATTTCCAAATTCTTAAATGGTAAAGAAAATGAATTTGTAGTGCATATCTCCATGTTTCAAAACAAAAAAAAAATAAAATAAAATTATTCAGTGTTCCACTGTGACCAATAAATTGATTAGAATAAGGACTGTGAAGAAATATACTAACTTTTTCTCGATAAAAAAAGGAAAGAAAAACAGAAAATGAAATTAATTTGATTGGTGTGAAAGAGATATAATAAAAATAATTTTAAAAAGTTTATATATATATATATATATATATGTTTAATATATTATATTTTATTATTCTTGTTTATCTCTTTATTTTTTTTCATATGGTAATTCTATTTTTTTTATCCATTTTTACTCACCTTATTTATCATTTTTCTTTCGAACAGGTCATTACAGGTATAACTCATGTTTTGTTCACCGACAAAAATATGCCTTCTTATCTAAAAGTAAAGTACTATGATAAATAGTTAAAAATAAGTATTTTTATTAATACGTTCGAATATTTACGAAATCAGCTGGTAACTTTTTCACTATTTTATTCAATAAAATAAAGGAAATCAATCTGAAATTAAAGAGAAAATATCCGCATGAGATTTTCACAACCATGTCTAAATAATTCGTCTCATATATGTATTGGACTGAATGATTTGTTTTAGTTGTTAAAATTGAATATTTTTTAAAATCAGTCTTAATAAGTAAAAAAGATAATTTCTAAACAACTTTTATCTTTTATATTAGTTTTAGCTTTTTAAGAAAGTTTATCATTAAAATGTAATTTAATTTTTATTTTTATATATAAAATAAATTGTACTTTAATCGTTACATGGACTAAATTATATGTTAATAATAATATGTAAGGACTTTTATAAAATAAATGATTAATGTGAGATCTATTTAAGTTAATAATAAAAGCTTCTTTCAATGACTTTATTTTAATTTATTTAAGTTAGATCTATATAAGTGAAACTTCCATACGCTTTCACAGATGAAATTAAGCATTTTATCTATATTCGTTTTATAATTGTTTCTGTTTCAATTATCATATTATTTTAACTTTTCACTTCAAACTGATATTACTTTTTAATTCTTATAAAATTTTAATATATATATATATATATATATATATATATAATATTACTCTTTTGTAATTTTAACGTTAGCTTTTATTATTTCTTACATGTTAGTTTTTATTATTCAAAAAGCGTCGAACTTGATTTTAATGCATATTTGTCAAGTAATATAGTAACAGGACTTAAAACTGCAAAGAATTTTTTTTACGAGGAAATAAATCATAAAAACAAGATATTGTTTCTTAAATATCACAAGAAATGTCACAAGAAAATAGTCTAATTATCAGATAAAAATGAAAATTTCCTTGTTCTTTAAATAAAATATATGAACTGAATATATTTGTTAGCAAACCCTAGATGATTTATGAACATCTCAAAGTGTGGTCGTGTAAATTATTTGAAAACGAATACTGGAGTCATCGTTTCTTTGCCATTATTGCTTGATTCCAAAATATTAAACATTATGCACTCTTCTGCATAAACATTCTGAAGCATTTTAATGTGTAGCAAAGAATATGTGGCTATACTTTTAACAGGGAAAAGTCGTATTCATCTTTTAAGATGGAACAAATATACCTCTATAAATTTCTTGGCTCATAATGAAGATATTAAATTACCAGAGCATGGCCCCGGGACAAACATTTCTTTCAATAATTTTCAAGTTCTGAACCCATGCCGTTTTAGAGGCTAATTTATGCTCCACGAAAGGCTTCTGTAACCAAATCAGAGACCATAAATGTCAATATTCAACATTAATAATCAACAGATTTCTCACAACTTAAACAATTTCTAGCCTTCCAATGTGTCACACATATCTGCTACTGTATGGGCATTGACCTATGCCAATGCCTCAAGAAATATATAATATTATTATAGCTTGATGGAACACCTCTTAAATGAGGTGGTTTACAATTTATTGCAGAAGGAAAAATTCCTTGGTTCTCATATATACATGTCTCCATCGTTAGTTGCATGTCCCTGTAACGACATTCTATTCTTGAAGTTTCTCTGAGCTGTGTCATCAGCATTATTACCATTCTTCATATCATAAATGAAAGAATTAATAGTGGGCATGCAATGCAATGTAATGTAACAAAACCTTATGCAGGGTTCTGTTCTATTCTAGTGATCGCATAATTGAAGTCTGAGGAATAAAAAAAAATGCATACAGTGGTTGGTAATGGTAACTACACTTTTTTCATGCAAATTTCATTCTTGTTTGTGAGTGATATGGCTAAAATGGTGACTGTGTGCAGAGAGACAATCTTGCTGAACTAACTTTTTGGGTTAAGTTTCTATGATTTTCTTTGCGGTGTTTGTTGGTAGAAATTGGATGTACTATTTGAAATAGCCGACAATTGGACAGTAAGAAATTTGGAAATTACGGTTGTTTTATTAGACAGTAAGGAAAATATCATGAAAAGTAAAGGGAAAAACTATTCCATTTATATGCTAAAATAAGCTTTCTGGACATCATTCTAATCCAAGGACCAGACCCAACAAAATACATAAAAACAAAGCTATGCAACAAGCAGAGGAGTTTTTCCCATATCTTCACTTCACAATACGAGGTCCCCTTTCACATCCCTTTCTTTTTATGAGACCAAAAGCATGGCTACAAAAACATCCATTTTCGTCACCTTTTTAAATAGGAGCTGCAAATTCTAGATGGAAAAGCATTCATGATATCAAAGGTTACAGAAAAATACAACAAGATTATTAAGAGGATATAGGACTATATAGTACACAAGAAACACCTTGACCTTACTATCGACGTGGTGATTTGAAGCCCATAAGATGCACTCTTTGCCTTTCTCACACTTCCATGCGTAGTACTATACTCACACATAATTGAACAAATTCCAAGAGCAAAATAACATCTCAAACTTATGCTAAATGTATAGTAGTTTTGAGGCATGTGGTGATGCGGCATAAGCGTGATGTTGTTGTCCATATTTTGCACCAAGATTTCCCAGTTTGGTCTCAGAAGGAAACCTAGCGATCTGAGAGGTATTAGTCCTGTTACGAATTTTGGGTGTAGAGTTTGGATGTTCATATGTTATGAAAGCATCACCGGCAACTCTAACTGATTTGTGGCTCTTGCAACCCAACAGCATGCTAGGGCGTCTTCTCTGAACCTCTCTAGGGGCTTTTGTTTTTCCATCTGATGATAAAGTAAATGCTGTCCTTATTGGACTCCTTATGGTTACTTCTGACATCTGTTCTTCACAGTCTGACATTACTGCAGCACTGGCAGTGGCCACACTCCACTCTATGCTTGCCTCACTTGGTGCATAACCATTTGTGGGACTCACACACCCAGAAGCAGCATCTGATGTTTGTCTTGCAAGAAATGGGTTGGTTTTGCTTTTGATGCTTTCGATCTCAAACAGGTCTGAACTTGCATCACTTGCAGCATCGTTCATGTACTTTGAATCAATTTCTTCCGTCCTCGAGGACATTTCCATCCTTCTATCAAAGCTCAAGGACTTGATCTTGTTTTTCAGTACGGTGGAGCCAAACACCTCCAAGGATTTCCTTGGTTTCATCTCTTCTTCCTCTTGTTGAGCTTGCATTTTCATAAGATGGTTTTGGTTTCCCGAGGCAGAACTCAAGGGTGAGAATGCCAAACTGTTCCTTCTGCTTTTCACTCCCACCCCAAAATTCTCTTCCTTTTGGAAATAAACGTTATTGATCTTCAACAGTTCTGCATTAGGCTTGCTTAATTTAATCGAATGGCTAGCATCTAGAGCAGCAATATCCACCAGTTTTCTTGTTGTTGTTTTGCCATGAACTGCACCGTAAGTAGAAGTTCTGCTAAAACTGATTTCACCTGCATCAACAGAATCTTTGCCAGAACAAGAGCATTTGAAGCCAAGACCAGCTAGAACGCTCTTGGCTTGACACTTATCTTTTTTACTCCTCAGAGAATTTTTCATCCCAGTCTGCAGAAAAGCACTCTGGCTATTGCTAGTTGATTCAGAACGAATGCTTGGAGTTCCGTACTGAAGTGTGTGCTTTCTAGTTGCTAGAGCTACTGGTTCATCTCTCTGGTGCAGGTACTTTGAGGTGGCTATGCTGCTGGCAGATCTAGGGGTCTCAGATTCTCCTACATTGAAGTACTTTTCAGCTCCGAACACTCCGATTTCTCCATTCTCTTCTTTCTTTTCTAGCTTCTGAAGAGGGGATTTTCTGCTGCTGATGAAGTGATTGAGCTTTTGGCTTGGTTCACCAAGCCTTCCTACAATGGTCCCTTCATTGCCATTCAAATATGCAGAGAAAGTGGCATCGTAGATGTGACTGTTATTGTTCTCAGAATTGAAAGTATGCAACTGATGAAAGGTGCTGTTTGCAGTGGATGAAATGGTAGCCATAGTTGAAGGAGAAAAAGTTGTAGGTTAAAGCCAAAAAGAGAAAATAGAAGGAGTTTGGAGACAGGTTAACAGAAGTGCATGAAAATAAAGAATTGGTGAAGTGTTATGAGAAAGTTGAGCATAAAAAGGGCTTAAAAAACATGAAACAAAGTTTCCTAGGTGCTTTTGAGGATCAAAGTTGAGGGGGGAACATACTTTATGCAATGAAAAGGCAAAAGGGTAGCTATAGAGAGAGAAAGAAAATGGATTCAAAGAGGAAATATTGAATAATGTGTGTCATTCCAATTTAGTAGCAGCTCTATATGTAGGCTATTGGAATATGCAAAATTACACATAGTAGGACCATGTGTTAGTAGCTGACCTGACACTTCACCCCATAGTTTTCACGCCGAAATTACATCCAATTCAGACACAACTATATTTTATTGGAAAAATATTTTTCTATAATTATTTTATATTACAAAGTGAGATAGAAGAGAAAACTAAGTTCAGATAGTCACATATCATAAGTCATCTAGTAGAAAGAAATAAAAGGTATTATAAAAACCCTAATAGTTATCTTCATTCAATCAATCACAAATTAACATTATATATGACCTTTTTTTCTTTTGAAAGGACATGGGTATAAGAAGTTAACAAACTGTATTAATTTCAAGGAGATTATTTATTTTATATTTTTAACGAAAAATCATTTTAATTGTGAATGTGTATAACTTCTCTCTATTTTCTACTTGTCTCAAGTGTAGTTTGGTTATATTTGTTTTCTTAGAGATTCGTCTCTTTTCTGGAAGAAAGGATTGCAAGTACGGAATTGCAACTGTTCAATATACACTCTCATCACCTAATTTCCACTCTTATCATCTTTTCCCTCTTCGTGTGGAGATAATGGAAGCTATGACTCCATTCTATAATTATATTTCAATGTCATAATTATTTTGTTTACTACAAAATATTTTAATCCACATTTTACATGTTCACAACTTCAATACGAAAGATCGTTGTTCCATTTTAACTTGTTGAAAATCTAATATTAAGTAAAAATATACTTAAATCTGATATATAAATAAAATATAAATTTTATTTTCTAAATTAATTTTTAAAGATCGAATTAAATTTAAAATCTATTATATTATATTAAAATATATTGTAACAGGAATTTCGGGTCTTGTCTATCAAGTTTCATACGAGGTTCTCTCTATTTCTACATTTAAAATAATACTCATATATGAATGGATGTCTTTCAAAATCTTTTATATATATATATATATATATATATATATATATATATATATATATATATATATAATATAATCTC
>Ga0214543_1013591_pt1 | contig 10123 bp, 5 predicted proteins | sample CNSS2metaG_FD_160094 | JGI IMG/M metagenome (GOLD analysis project Ga0214543, IMG submission 160094) | Root nodule microbial communities from cowpea collected in UCLA plant growth center, Los Angeles, California, USA - CNSS2 | ecosystem: Host-associated > Plants > Roots > Nodule | place: USA...
GGTTTGCTGAAATTATAAAAGATAAATATTAGCTGCAAGAAGGACGTCAACCTCAAATCATGAAATCAACATGCATATACTAAAATAGTTTATTACTAGATCATTGACCTGCACAAAAATCATGATTATTTGGTATTGATGATTAACTCACACCGATACAATATAATTCTTGTATCAAAAATCACATCACAAATAAGTACCAAGATAATTAGTTTCCAAAGGGAAAAATTCTAGGATTTCAAGCAATTGGATTAATAAAAATGAAATCAAATTTCACATTAAACAATCCCATATAACTAAAGAATCACTGCGAAATCAAATCAAGAATTTGAAGTACCTGGAAAGAAATTCAGTAACAATTGAAAGATTTGGAGGTCGAGTTACTGCTCCCATGAAGAGAACAACATTTGGATGCCTCAATCTTTTCATTATTTTGACCTATTGAAATTAACATCATAAACTTTCTGGAATTTAATTTATAAAATAGTTGTTGGCATTCAAAGTAAAAATGTACATTAACTTGATGAAAATCACAGAAAGTAGCTCTAATCACAGAAAAATTTTCATTAGAAAAGACATTACTTTTAACAGAGGAGAAAGACAATATATTCTCATCAATAAATAAGCTAGAAAATAGATAATCTCTTGGATTATCTCATTTTTTTTTTATATTTAAAGGGGTTTTAAGCTACTTATGTTGAATTTTAAATTAGTTTGCTTTGAACAAAACAAATTTTAGAAAACTAGTGTGAAGGAGATATTCTGTTAAGTTTAGTTAGGATTTTCATTTATTTCTCAATATTTTCTTTATAATTTTAGTTAAGAAATAAAGAAGAGAAATTGAAGTTTTAAAAGAATAAAGCATTTAAAAGCATTGAACCTGGACATCTAGACCATACATAAATAGGATTAAAGAAAGAAATAGGGAGGGTATTTTGATCTTTTTCACTCACTTTTAAGAGCATTCATCATATCTCCAGAAGCTTGGGTATGAGAAAGGACAAAAAGGGTGGAAACTCAAGTCTAATTCTCTTCAAGGGTCTATAGAGTTTTTTCTTTATCCCTTCTCTTTATTTTTGCTTCTATTTCCCCTGTGTCTAGCTTTACCCTTTTTGTTAGGATTGGCTGAATTTCAATATAATTCTAATCCCTGAATCTCTAATTTAGATTATTAATGAAATTTTATTTCTTTATCTTCGTGTTTATGTCCCGTCTTCTTAATGCTCTCAATATCTCTAGGATGTTCTACACAGAAAACTTTTAAATTTCACCTAAGGAATTAGGATTTAAATAAATTTGAAAATCTGTACGTAAACATAGCGGAAATTAAATTGACCCAATACTCATTTTAAAGCAAAAGCTAAAATCCATGCTAATTGAAGTATACTATAATTTTCAAATTAGACTAGAAAAGTAAATAGTTTATCTCTCTTGTACCATCTCTTTGAACATATCTTCTTTTCAGACCACTTCCACCTGCATCTCCAAACTCAAGCTATGATCCTTAATTTCAAAAGGAACTTTGCATTAACATCACTTGTGATTGGTTTAAATTGCCAACATGGATTGATTATGATGCTTTATATAGCAGAGATGCTATATAATATTATAGCAGCTGCAATCAAGTGAAAGACTCTTGGAATTCAGGCATGTATAGTAATTTTTAGGCTTGCTTCACTTTGCAGCACACAAAATTATTGATTCATAGCCAACACATTCATATTAATGATAATAATGCATTCCAATTAATATTATTGATGGTGTTATTATTATTCTGGTATTCCTTTGAGATGCTTTCATTTGACAGAAAAATAGAGCAGAAAGCTTGCCAGAAGAACAACAAGTAGTGAAATTATATGTATTTTTAATTATAAACTATTATTAATATATTTAATAATGGAATTATTTAATATAAATTTATTAATGTTCTTTTACTTGATTATTAAATATTTAAGAGTTCACTAATATTTAATTTTGGAAAGTTTAACATTAAACTTTTAAGTTTTAAGAAAAATAGGTGAGAAAGTCAATTATTTTATCTAAATAAGGAAATTGAATATACTATTTTAATAAAAGCGGCAGGTATATTGTACATTGGATTATACTATCATAACCCTTTGAATATTTATTAAGTTAATTTCTAAATAATTAAATCCTTCAAATCATTCAAAGAATTTATTTTAAAGATATGAAACACAGTATAAGTATAAGTAAATATATAGGCTTTGTTAAACTAATATGATACAAGATAGTACAAAAAAATGAATTCAGCTCTTCTAAAAATACACTTTAATAGAAAATAAGAAATTATAAATTTGGATTGCGTAGAAGTAATATTACTTTATTGTGTTGATTCTTGGCATTGGCACAGACACATTCAATTCATAAAAAAAATGCATTTTATAGATGGTAGCACATACCCAGGTGTGCAAGTGCATACCACATGATTAGTGAAAATAACACAATCAATAGATTCAAGTTCAAGAATATAAGAAACTCACTGTTCCACGCCATGCACCACGATACACCTCCCCATACGATCCTGCATGTCAAACGTGCAATGAACTGTTGTTAACAACTTAACATCGTACTAGTGTAGAAGTAGTAGATTACCTCATCCTCAGATCTGGAAGGATGTTAAGAGCTTGTCGATTGAATCTCTAGACATTGTAAAGCTCCATGATTCTGTCATAATTCTCACCCCACCATTTTTGAGCTTGCCACTTGTCAAAAATCTCTCGGCTTCAAATTTAAATGGTAAGTGCTTTCAGTCTCTAACTTCATTAAAACAACTAATAATATTCTCTGTATAATAATTTCTTTCTCATGATTCATAGAAGGAATTACACAAAACAGAATCAATTTCTTAGTATCAAGTATCAGACATTTATAGTGCTTGTTGCATTGTCACCATTGTAGTTGACAGCATTCACAAGCAATGAGATTTTTAGTAGAAGATAAACTTTTATATTGCAAACTGGATTTTCTGAGAACCTATTTACATACTCATCATACTTTGCTAATATGAAAAAACGTTCCTAAAATAAAATTTCAAAACCCATTTATTTAAAATTCTATAAACTAATTATTGAGCACACTATAACTCTGTTTCAATATTTAGTGGATTTGTCCCTTGCCTACTTGAACCAAAATTTGCATCTGCTAAAGCAGTGCCTACTTAATAGATTAGCAACTTCACCAAATAACCATGCTACAATCTCTTAATAAATTAGCAACTTCACCAAATAACCATGCTACAGTGCATAATAAACTAAGCAATCCCTCTGCTTACCGGTTTCTGAGAGAATTGAGCCAGAAAACACAAATTCAACCATTCAATTCAACGAGACAATTGCCCAAATACTTTCTCCATCATAGACCTAACCCACACCTAACCCACTGAACTATGAAACTCACAAATAACTATTAATTGAATTATAACAATTAAAGAATTAAAAGAAAAGCAAAGAGATATATAAATAATGTAGATCGGAGGAAATTTGATCGGTTATGTGAAACAGAAACCCTTGGAGTGCAATAGAATGGGAAATGTTAAAGGGCTGTGTATATTGTGATGTGCTGCGAAGAAAAGAGAATGCGTAATCGATGGAAGATCGAAACCCTAAAAGGAGAAGAGAAAAGGAAATGAGAGGAGACTTACACGACGGTCAACCTTGGCGAGGATTAGATCCGAAGCAGAGAACACAGGCGAAAACAGAAAGGCAAATGCAAAGAGAAGCGGAAACAGATTCGACCTCATGATGTATCTTTTCATTGTTTTCTTCGTCTTCTTCTTCAGCCTTCTTCAGCCACTGCTGCTTCAACTCATTCGCTGCTGCGTTTGGGACCAAACAGACCACAAGACTTTGATGTGTTGTTCTTGGTAAATTCAACTATAAGAGAGTAATTTACCACTCTGCACTCTCTCTACTGTTAATAAAAATAATAATCAACACATTTAGAGTAACAATCACACGTCAATTCGGTCATAGAAGAATATGTTCATTTTGCGGAGGTCATAAACCTCTTAAAAAGAATAAAAAAACTCCTTCTATTATTAACTTTTATAAAATCTATCATAATCAATTCATATAATTTTTATCTGTGGAGGTCTTTTTAACCTCCATCAATTGACCTCTCCTATATATCTTTTTTTTTGTAGTGAAGCTTGTCTTCACATAAGTGATTGCTTGCACCCATATCAAGATACCACACTGATTTATTCAAGCTATCTAGATGCCCTACCAAGTTATCTGGTCTATCTAGAGGCACCCTTTGAATTAACCAAGCTATATAGATGTGCCATTGAGTTATTTGAGTTGTCCAAATGCCCATTCAAGTTGATCAATTGCATGTGTTTGGTATCCGAGCTACTAATAAAGTTGAGATTGACACCAAAGCTTTGTGTCATCCTTAACAATGCTTCTTCCTCTTCAACATCTTTTGTAAAAGTCGGTTGTCTCCTCCCTTCTATTCTCAGATAGGCAATTTTTAACTGAATGCCCGAGAGTAACACTCTTTTGCATAATGGTCATATTTGTCATACTTAAAGCACTAAAAATTTGAGGTGCTCAACTAACCTTCTCTCCATGGACCTCGTCCTCTTTCACACCAATTTTGTTGATCAGATTGCTTTTTCTTTTCATCTTGACCAGGACCTTTACCTCTACAACTATTTCTTCTAGCACCTCAGCCTCATCCTCTACCTTGTGTGTTATGAGCTTACTACTCATCTTTAATTTACACCTTCATTTGGAGTACTTGATCAATTGAATCCACCATGAACCTATTCCATCTAGAGAAGTTTGCATTTTTACAACTTATAGATCGTCAATGTAATCCTCTTCTATAACTTTTCATAAATCTCGCTCTTCTAGAGAACTAGTTTGCATTCTTACAATCCATAAATCATAATTTTTGTTATTAAAGAGTGAAATAACGATTTGTGAGAATTTCTATTCTCCATCCATTATACAAGTTCTATAACAATAACTTTGATGAGCTTGTGATATATTTTATAAATGGGCTCTCGATATATAAAACATAAATGTAATAAATTATTAAATACTAATAGTATCATAATCATAGTTTTTAAATCTAAATAATAAATGAATATATTTTTATGTTTATGTAAAAGATATATTAAAAAAATTGAAATTTTATCTACAAACTAGTTTAAATAAATAATTAATATTCTTAAACATTTAATATTTATTTATTTGATATTCTCAATAATATATATATATATATATGGAAATTATATAATTATTAAAATTTGAAATGTGATTCTTTTTCATACTAGCTTCTATTATTTTAAAGTCTTTGAAATAATTATTTGCTTTTTTTTCTTTCATAATTTTTAAACTAACACATTAAAGATACTAATTAAAGTTTCATAATTTTTAAACTGCTAGAATTTATAAATCCTTGAATCTAATTTCTAAAGAAATAACAAGTTCTTTCACTATAGTAAACATTCACTTAAGTACGCATTTTGATCTTGAGAGTGTAAGACCCACTTTTTCTGCTCTTATGTTTAAGGGTCTGGCCTTAACTATTGGACCTAAGGGCCAGCCCATAGGGTGCCCAAAATCCTTTTTCCAACCCTAATCCCATTTACTTTGTCCCATTCTCAGAAAACAAGAACCCTCCCCCCTTCCACTATTGGACCAAAGAGCTCTGCTAGAGCATAATCAGAGTACCCACTGTTTCACTCGAACGTCTTCTCTGGTTTACAGCACCGATTGGAGTTACAGTGCTCCCCTCTATGTCTAGGTCATATGCAAGAGGGAGTAAGAATTAAGACGGTGGTTTTACAACAATTATAATCAAGTGAAGACTGTTCAAGTTTGTGTGTCCTATGGTTATCAAAGAATTTAAAATTCAAGTCGATTTGATTTGTTCCCTTGGTAAGGGTGGGATAGAACATCAAGGATGAATTGGTTGTTTTCTCAATCTCATTCCAATGAGTTGGGACAACAACCGAGGTGATGTTCTTTGATTAAAAGAGATAAGTTAGTGGTTGCGTATGAAGTATGGATCAAGCTAAATAGTGAGGGGGCAGAGTTTCACGTGAATCAAAGTCATCTGACAAAGGAAAGTGAATAATAGACGCAAAGGATCTCAATGGAAGAAGATTTTATAGACGTGTTTTGAAGCAAGTACTAGAATTTTGACCTTGGTGTGGTGGAGTTCACTTTTGCATTGGTGTCTGAAGAAGAACTTGTATCAATAGTTCCTAATTGGATGGTTCCTATTGAGAGTTTGAAGTGAATACGGAAGTGGAGGAGATGTTGGAGAAGTAGTGGTTTACACTAAGTATAATCACAAGGATGACTGCAAGTTTGGTGAATCTTAGAGGAGAGGTAGTGGTATGATAGACTGTTTAAGGGTAAACGTTGGATAAGGGAGGATTGGCTTTTCGAGCTTATAGTTTTAAAGAGTGGAAACATGATGAAGGTAAGGAATTTCAAATAGGTTAACGACAACATCAAGGTTTAGCGACAAGTTTTCCTAAGTGTGAAGAGAGTATTCAGAATGTTCAAGAAGAGTATTGACAAAGGTTCGAATGACTAGTAGGACAAATGGTTTTTAAAAGGATGGATACGATGTTGAGAAAATGGACTGCTAAGACTATAAAAAGGGGAGTTCAAAGGGTTTTTCAAATTTCATAGAAGTTTTGGAGGAAGGTTTCTCAAATGATTGCTTCCTTGTCACGACAAACATGAAAGAGCATCATCTTGAGTAAACAAATAAGTGATTTTGTGTGTGGATCAGAGTAGCGCAACAAAATGGTGACAAATGACACTTATAAATAGTAAGAGGTGCATGTGAATGACTATCTTATTCACGACCTAGAGGTTACTACGGTAACTAGTCCTTTCAAAAATAGTGAAGGTGTCTTTCTTATAAGTATCAGTTAAGGGTGTTCAGTGATCATTTAAGTTTAGAATTGTGGGGTTACTCAAAGAAAGTTGGGCAAGCAAAGTAAGAGATGGTTTGAGTTGTGATTTCAAGTTAAGGTGCCAACCTAGAAATGAGAAAGTAAGAGTAGATGTTCCGCCAGAAAAGGGAATTTGAGATCTTGGTTTGACAAGGTAAGAGTAAGAAGGGGTGGAGAAGTATAAATGTTTGAATTGGGAAGAGAAGGTGTGAGGAGATTTCATTAGTCTAGTCACCTGACACGGACGAGTGAGTATTTCAAAAAGGTTGGGAAAAAGGCAAATCGGTCAATCTTAGTTGGGGTGTACTGTAGGGTTGATTGGTACAGACCAAACTAGAGATTTGAAATCAAGGAAAGTTATGGTTCGAAGGTTTTGTGGAATGATGGTTGCAAGTTAAGGGATAAAAAATGAATATAGGATGCCAAAATGCATATGGTGGTTAGAATAATTGAAAGTTTTAAATTGGAAATGGAATAACTTGGTAGTGAACTTCGTTACCTTGGTTGAAGCCAGCAAAGGAAGAAAGATGTTATGAGTCAAGAGTGTCAATGGTGGAGCAGTAGGCCAGAAGTCAAGTGTGACCAAGTCAGTGGAGTGTTGCTTAAAGGAGAGAACAAGGTGACGTGAAGTGATAACTAACATACTTTAGTTTGAGACTTGAAGTCATCTAAGACTTTGGTAAAAACCTACAAGAGGTAGTGGAGAGCATATGGTAGGTGAGTCAGTATATCAGATACAAGTTGGTTGGTCAGGTATGAAGGAGCATTCAAGTTGTAAGGTGGGAGATTGGAAGTTGCTTTGAGGGTAGTGACTAAACTAATCTACATTGTTGAACACATATCGCTTAGCACAAGGGCAAATTTTCTAATGACTATAGGTGTTGGAGTCGTTATATCAGTCATGTCTAAGTGGTGGTTGTTAGAGAAAATGAGGAAAACATAGTTTTCTTCCTACTTCATCGGTGAATTTTTGAGGTCGAAAATTTTTGTTGTTGGGGAGAATGTAAGACCCACTTTTTCTACTCTTATGTTTAAAGGTCTGGCCTTAACTACTGCCTAAGGGTCAGCCCATAGGCTTCCCAAAACTCTTTTCCAACCCTAATCCCTTTTACTCTGCCACATTCTTAGAAAACAGGAACCCTTCCCCCTTCCACTACTAAAGCAAAGAGCTCTACCAGGGCACAATCAGAGCACCCACTATTTCACTCGAACGTCTTCTCCGGTTTACTGCACTGGTTGGAGTTACAGTGCTCCCTTCTTCCCCTAGGACCGTTGTGCTTACGTTTAACCCCACTCCAGGTAAAGGAAACTAGGGTTTCCATATTTTGTAATATGTTCATATTTGGCTAATGTTTCCTGATTTAAAATGTTGGATTGATGTTTATACTTGCATGAGATTGTACTGGTTGTGGCTCTGTACTATTTTCTTGGTGCTATATTGGCCTGTTTGTGCGAATAGTGGAGGAGCCCGATATTCTCGCCCAAGCGAGCTGGTCTCGCCTAAGCGAGAGTACCTGGAACCCTCCCTGGTTTTAGTTTGCGTTGTCGCTCAGGCGGCGAGCTCACATTTTGAGCGAGAAGACCTCTCGCTCAAGTGAAGAGGTCTCGCCTAAGCGAGAACACGCGAGAACCTCACTATTGTTGCTATCGCATAGCGGAATGTTTGGCATTTGGACAAAAACCAAGATGGGGGGTGAATTGGTTTTAATTAATAAAATTAAGGCTTAATTACTCGGATCATACCCATTTTGGTTCGAAAATTTCAAAATGGTACTCACTTTGAACTTTGTCTCAATTCAGTACCCAATTTTGATTATTACATCAATGTAGTACCCTCCGTTAAGTCTTCACATACGGCGTTAACTACCTTGCCACGTGTCAGCCTCTGGATTTTTTAATTTTTTTAATTTTTTTTAATTTTTTTTTGAATTTTTTTTTAAAAAAAATTGTCACTTGTCAAATCCTTGATGTGACACGTGGCAAGGTATCGCCACGTGTCAAGGTACCTGACAAGTGTCATTTTCTTCATTTCAACTTAGTCTCCACATGTGTCTATTTGTTTCAATTTAGTACCCATATATGTTTATTGGTTTCAATTTAGTACCCAGTTTATTTGTTTTAATTTTGTCTGAATATTTTTTTACAAAATAGAGAAATATTGTGTCTCCCTTAAAACCAAATTTATTATTTATATAAATGTTATATTTATATTTGTTATTAAAAATGACTTAGAAGTATGTTATTCATGACTTTTACTATTAACTTTAATATAAATTTCAATACTTAATTTTATAACTCATTTTTAGTAACAAATATCACTATAACACGCTACAACAAAAATCACTTTAGACAACAACATAAAATTATGATATAAATTATAAAAACCGTGGTCTAAAGATTAGACCACAATTTTTTAGGCGTGGTATAGGTGAGTGTAGCTATAGGTAATAGACAACGGTTTTTAGTATGACAATATTTTTAAAACTGTTGCTTAAAATTCTCACAATAAACAACAATTTTACATGTTGAATTTATACCTTACCTATGTTTTTAGACCACATTTTTACTAGTTTTGCCCACATAGTTTAAAGCAACAATTATATAATCATGGACTTTCATGATATTTATACATCATTTATAAAAATGTTGTTTATTATATGTTTAGGCTTCATTTATTTAGCCGTTGTCTATTTTAGTGTGGTCTAAACTATAAATTGTTGTAGTGACATTTATATAAATAATAAATTTTGTCTTAAAAGAGATACAATATTTCTCTAAAAAAAATATTTGAATAAAATTCAAACAAATAAACATATATGGGTACTAAATTGAAACAAATAGACACATATGGGGACTAAGTTAAAATGAAGACAATGACACTTACCAGGTACCTTGACACGTGGCGATACCTTGCCACGTGTCACTGACAATGCCGCGTGTCACATCAAGGGTTTGACACGTGGCAATTTTTTTATTATTTTTTTAAAAAAATTCAAAAAATAAAATAAAAAAATAAAGGTTAAAATACCTTTTTGGTCCCAATTTTCGTCAAGTTTTTTCAAATAAGTCCTAATTTTGGTTTTATGTTCAAATAGGTCCCAATTTTCGTCAATTTTGTTCAATTGGGTCCTTTTTTGCTAACACCGTTTAAATCATTAACGGCCATGAACAGTGACTGCC
>Ga0214543_1013594_pt1 | contig 10119 bp, 7 predicted proteins | sample CNSS2metaG_FD_160094 | JGI IMG/M metagenome (GOLD analysis project Ga0214543, IMG submission 160094) | Root nodule microbial communities from cowpea collected in UCLA plant growth center, Los Angeles, California, USA - CNSS2 | ecosystem: Host-associated > Plants > Roots > Nodule | place: USA...
AAGGGATTCACATAATTGTTGTCTTCTTATAGAAGGGTATATGAATTTGAAGGTGTTAACTGATTCCTTCAACTGCAAAATTGGTGTATCAACTTCTGAGCAATGGACATGGCAAGATTATGGGAAAATGGAGTGATGGAGTGAGAGTTCATAAAATGTTTAGCTTATTTTTGTTTGTTATGCACGTTTTGCACTCCTGACTTCTAGGTCGTGAATTGTGTGTATTATTTAGATACGATGCTCTTATCTACGTATGGTATTTATAACAAATGGATTCTCACGCAATTCTTGACCACAGAACCATAAACGCTGAAAAGCTGGCAATTTCTTGTTGCACCTCCCTATTATATGTCTTTGATGTTGTAATCTGAAATAAAAAAAAAATATTGAGTTATATAATAGAAACTTATTTAATTTTAAATTGTATAATTCAAAAGTTATTTTTAATTTTTTAAATTATACAATACGAAACTTTTTTTTTAAATACAATTTATAAATTATGTAATTTAAAAATGTAAAATTTCAAAGTATATAATTTAAAAATAAAAAAATAATTTTTAAATTGTACAATTAAAAATAATAAAAGAATTATATGAAAATGAGAAAAAAAAAATGGAAATGCAGGAAGAAACTGTTTGGAAAAGTAACATTGGGCAAAAACTCTCATATTAAACACTCAGAAAACAATTTCATTCAAATCTTTAAGACTTTTCTTATACTTTTTTTCTTCAGTCGGTTAATAGATTTTCCATTTCACTGGCATTTGATAACTTTCTTTATGAATTTTCAATTGTTGCAAAGAATTCTCAATTAAATGAATTTTCAAATTTATGTTGACTTCACTTTTTTTTTTACCCAAATCTTCGATTTCTTTATTTCTTATTCACTCTTATAACTTTATTGTATTTAAAAATATATATAAAGTTCTTTCAAATTTTAGAAATACTTAGATTTCCATATCTCTTAAATTTTACAACATCAACTCATCAAAATATAAAGTATAAAATTTTAATCATAACAAATTATTAAAAAGTCAAATATAAATAAAAACCTTTTTGATAATACACATAAAAAATTTATTTTAATATATTCTTTCTATTTTTCTTATCCATTTTATATTTTAAGTTTTTATTTTTATTACATGTTATTAACATAAAATGCTGATATTTTGAATTCATGTTTTGAGACTAGAGTTATGCGCTATCGTGTGTGTAACACACAATTTTAGTTGGAAGAAACCATAAACACAAGATATAGGGTAAAATAACATGAAAAGAATGAAAGTATGATATCAAAGCAAACATACCTACACCAAACAATTACACAATTTCAATGCTCACATGCAATTCACCAACATGCCTTGTGCATGATAACATGATCTGGTTTCGGGAGATTAAAAGTATTGAATTTGATTCAAAGATTATGCTCTTGCCACATGAATCTCTTGGTAGATTGGTGGATACACTTTACAAACATGTTCTATCATCGTCACATCCGCGTCATGTTATTTAGTTTGTCCACATCATTGGACCAACATTTGGGGTCTATAGTGACATTTTTGTCATTTTGTGGTCCTGAATAACATTTTTGTAAATATGAGTGGCATAATTGAGGGAAAACATTTTTTAGGGTTTGAGGAAGGTTTTGGAGACCACTTTTCAACCCCATTCTGATTTGACATTTTGGAGAGCACCCATTCTTGGGGTTTATGCATTTTCTTCTTCTTCCACACATTGGAGCTTATAGGTTCACATTTTTTGCGCATTGCCTCCTTTAATTTGTGTTTTTTTGTCTTCTTCTCTTCAATTTAATGATGCATTTTTATTTTGGATTAAGTGTTGATTCGAATTCCATGGTCAATTAATTCTATGCATTGATTCCTTGCAGAGAATGAAATGAAACCTTGATATTAGTGTTTTGTTTGGTTGAGTTTTGTTATTTCTCCGTTTTGAATTTGTGTTTGTGTTTTGAACGAAGAAACCAATGTGTTCATGCTTAATGAATTGTGACAGATTCATGAATATGTGCACTGCTTAATTGCCTATTGAACTCGTTGTTAACCTTCACTTAGTTGCTTAATTATGAGTTTCATGAGGACTAACATAACCAATTTAATTTGTAATATGTCATCGATGAAGTTTCATTTGAATCAAGGAATCAATATCATTTTCACTATTGTTTTATCAAATTTGCAATTACGTTTTATATCTATGTTGAATTTCTAAAATTGGTAACCCCCCTCTTTGTGTTGTGTTTGTATTTGGAACCTTTGAATTAAAGTAATGGTCACTGAAAAATAACCCTGGATTAACTCCTAAGTACTGCATTTAATTTTTTTAATTTGGTTAAGTACGACTTCAAACAACCCTTTGTCTAATTCTTTCACTCATACAGTTTTGTCTACTCTCATACTTAGTACTCTCGAAGCATATGTAACTATGTCACTTGTTAAGGCCCAATTTTGGCATGTTTTTTATACCTAAGTGCATTTCTTTTGGATGTTCTTTGGTTTTAATTCTTTTTTTTAATTCATTTTAAATTTTCCTTTGAAAAAATTAAAGTTTATTTTTTTAAAATATGTTAATAAAGTGTTTTTAGATAGTTTTTTATTGTTAGTTTGTAGTTTTGTAATTTCCAGTTTTGATCTGGAATCAAAGTTAGATTTTGAACGTATTTTTGAATGTTTTATTTTTTTTATTTTTGTTGTTTGATGATCGAATCTATTGTACAGTTAACTTGGGAAGACAACTTATGCAAATTTGTTTAAGTGATGTGAAATTAACAAAATTTTGATGCATGAACTTAAGGCAATTTGGTCTTGGTGCAAAGTTGAAGAGCTAAGTGCCAATCATTATTGGTATAACCTGTTGTGTTGTGTTAGATGGGTCACCAATTTATTGAGCTCACACTGATTGAATTAAAATCAATAAAAAAGGAGGTATGTTTATGGGCTTTCAGCCCATTATGCAATTTAAAATATGCAACCATTGCATCAGATTTGTTAAGAGAGGAAATAGAGTAAGAGATAGAGAGACATAAGTTATGAGTGACTCTTGTGAGAAAAGAAAGAAGTCATAAGAGAGAGTGAAGAACGAAGTAAAGAGCAACCAATTTATTCCGTGCAAGCCTGTGTAGAGAAGTTACTTTGGAGAAAAAAGTTTTATTCTTCATCTCATATATTGGGGTTCCTTTTGTTGTTTATTTAAAACACTCATTGAGGTTTGTTATCCACCTTGTTGGTGAAAAGCATAATGCTCTGCTGATCCTTTAAATCTCCAACCGAACTTATGTTGTACCCATTAGTTATTATTAGTGAACGTTTTTACTAGACTAGGTCCCGTGGATTTTTCCTTCATATTGAGATTTTCCGACATTTAAAAGTTTTAGTGTTTGTTGGTTTCTCTCTTCTCTAGTTTATGTATGTTATTATTTACATATTATTTATTTAGAGAAAATTTGATCTAAGTTTTACTTCCACTTGTTCATCTGTCAATTTTGAGACCTTCCCAAAATGCTGGACTAAGTTAGAGCTGAAGAAAAGAAAGTAAACTTGCCATTGGCAATGTGCACCAACCAGTGGAATAATAAGGAAACTAACTTGCTTTTAATGGTTGGAAACCAAATGGTGAACTTCTGCATGCTTGAGTGATCAACAGCTGAGTGGAAAAGTTTCTCATGGAACATGGACCAAGATGTCAAAAGCTGATTGGTAGGGAATTGAATCTGTCTGGTGAAAGGATCCGTACCCGGCTGTGTGTCTTTCTGGACCCGAGTGAGACTTACTACCTCTAGTTGTGAACATTCTACTTTAGCTTTGGTTTGAACATTGAATTGTGATTTCTGATTTCAAATCCAGTTCCAAGTATTGTTTCATGATTGTTTCTACATTTGATTCATGTTTGTGCATTCAATTACGTATTCACTTCTTACTTTTCCAGTTCTTATCTTTAGTTAAGTTTTCTAGTTGGTTAGTCTTAGGAACTATTAATTATGCACTTGTTTTCGTTAATTCTCGATTTTAATATTCAATTAACACTGTTCTACACTTGTTTCCATGTTGGTATCATAATTCCATCCGTAGCACATCATATAAATATATTCTGCATCACATCTCACAAAAATACACTTTGTTGTCAAACTGATGTTGTAACTTTCGTTTAAGAGTTTTTGTTGGCAGACTTAGTTTTAAGTATGATTTAGTGAATTTTGCATTGTTTCCCAGTTATGCATGCATATCATAAGCAATTTTAGATATCTAGACTTCTTCTACACGTTAGCATTGCATAAATTAAATACATTTTTATGGTAAACTTGATCACTCATTCTTTTTTACAGCAGTGCAATCTAATGAAATATAATGTCAAATTAGTTTGCTAATTAGGTCCAACAAATTTCAGAACTTGTGCTTCCAATTCTAAATATTGCATCTAACAAAATATAATGTTAAACTTCATCAGAATTACTATGTAAGAAAGATGGAGATTCTTCACGTGATATATTTTATCTAAAATCCTTGAGAAAAAAATATCTTATTTATTATCTTCGCATTCTGAAATAAAAATTATATGATGTTATCATAAAATCTATACATAAAATATTTAATTCTTTTAAAATATTTAACAATATAATTTTATTCAGCCTAGAAAACCTAAAGTATTTACAACTATACTATATATAACTAAACATGACACCCAAGATATACATGTATGACACTTTTTAACGTCTTTATATGTTTCTTCGTAAGATACTACCTTTCTTCGTACTAATAACTTTCTCTTTCAATCGAAAACTTTCGATATGTCATCCAACTATACTAAAGTATTTAACTATATAATTTTATTTAGCACACAAAATATGAAGTACTTACAACTACTTTAATTTCACTGTGAAAACATGATATTCAATGTTATGTAATTATGGAATTTTATTTAGCGCACAAAAATAAAGTACTTACAACTACATTATTTATATACTATTAAATATGACACCTAAAGATGACAAATAAACATGTTCCCGTGGGTATTGTCCGAACCCGTTCCCGTTTTGACGAGAAATTCTCATATTGACTGGGTATGGATATGGGTATGGAGAATTCCCGATTTTTTCAATTGGGTATGAGGATGGGGATGGGGATGTACATATCCTCGCCATAATACCCGTCCCCGCCATATCTCCATCATCGTTTAAATTATTAAAATATTCACAACTGATTAAGTAACCTATATATATATATATATATATATATATATATATATATCTATATATATATATTTCTATTTTTTATTTATTTTAATTATTTGGTTTGTTATGAAAATCATTCGTATCTCCAATATATTTTTTATCTTATCATAACATTTATGTAATTATGTTAAAATGATGTATGTCAATTAAAAAAAAAATCTTTCTAAAATTTGAATATTTCTATTATTTTTTAATATTTTTATTTATTGTATATTTTTCTCTCACATGAGAATGTTTAATACTCTCAATTTAAGTGTTTAATAACATAAACATTTCATTTACTAGGTAATATAAAAAAATTACTTATTATATTATTGATTTTTGTTTCATTTGAAGAACTTTTTTGTTTCGCTAAAACATTTTTTGTTATTTCTCAACCACCATTGAGTATATATGTTGATATTTGAAAATTTTTCTTAGATCTATAAGATATTTTTCATATTATCCCACCCTTAATTATACATTTGTTTTCCTTTGTGCGATTCCTTTCAATAGTCTCCAAATTGTTTATAAGACACACATTTGTTAATTTTTTAATATTTTTATTTTTTGTTTATTTTCATCATGTAGAATACTATTTTGATATATTTTATCTAATTTTTATTTACTACAGTATAAAAATTTAATGTAATTGCCATGAATAATTTTTTATCACCATCCAACATATATTGAAGTTCAAAAGATACAAGATCTATGTTAAAATTTTATTATTATGTTTATTATTTGTTCTTTGCGTCATTTTGATCAAGTGATGTATTATAACTTTTATTAGTGTATAAAAAAGAGATTCATTATAATTTAAAAAATTGAAGTAAACAAACATTTAATATATTTTAATTTGATTTTTTTTCCTTTTATATTTTTTTTAAAACAATTCTAAATTTTATCAACTAGGTTTCATTAATGTTTGTAAATTTAATAAATGTTTTGGTTCTCATGAAATTTTATTTTGTATTCTAATCTAAAACGTAAACAATTATAATTTATTTTAAAGTATTTGATATCGAAAAAAGAATCATCCTTCTAATATTGAATATTTGATAATATTATGTTTCTTTTACCCAGTGGGGATGGAGATGAGACAAAAGTTTGATACCCGTTGGGTTTGGGTATGGGGATGAGGATGAATTTTTTTTATGGGAATGGGTATGGGATAGCGAAACCCGTCCCCGCCTCGTTGTTATCCCTAATGACATATTTCTCCAACTCATGAGAAATATGTTATTCATTCACTTAAATGTTTACATGTTAGAATTAATTTTATTATGTGACTCATTTGAAATATTATGATGGACACAATTGTGATTTAATAAGATATAAGGACCTATTGATTATTATGGAAAGTCGTAATAAACCAAAAATAAAGATAAAATAAAGCCTAAGCAAACTTAATGGACAATGACTTATAAAAGGAGACTAGGGTTTTGTCTATGCCCATAAGATTCTTTCATAATAAGCCATAAAGAAAAAGATTGTGAGAGGAGAAGAAAGGCAAAGAGATAGATATTGGAAAAGGAGGTCAAGAACCGAGATTCAAGAAGCACCTCATTGGGTCTATCATGGATCAAGATTAATATCTTATTATGATTGGTGTGAACGTGTGAGAATCATGAATCTTAAAATCTTAGAATAGTCTTCGATAATGAGTTTTTATTGCATGAAAACTACAAATTTAATTTACATTACATGCATGACACACTTTTTAATATGATTTTTTCTAGAAGATGCTAACCTTTACTTGATACACAGTGAAGTATTGATGGGTTATATTTTATATAGAGGTAGTCATTCCGAGATTGTAGTTATATATGTGTTGTGACATTAGTCTTACATACATAAGGTATTTGATACCAATTTTAACCAAAAACTTTAAGACAACGACTTCATGGATTTTTTTTCTCTTATATAGTGTTTAATTTTTGTTTTTTCTATCCAATGTGTGATTTTAACTCATTTAGATTTTTCCAACAAGTATAAAATCTTTCGGGCAAACATTAGCATTATAAAAGTCTATCTACACATGCAACGACGGAGCATGGAAGGGGCAGGCGAGGCCACGGCCCCCCCTCCCCCAAATTTTTTTTTATATTTTTTGCTTTATTTTTTATTTATTTATTTTTAAATTATATAAATTTTTAAAATCTTTTAAACTATTTATATTTTTTAAATTAAATAATATTAGATTCAAAATTAATACAAATTAAATTAAGTATTTTTTTATTTATTTTATAAAGTGCAATAATAAATAATAAAATTAAAAATTAAAAATATAAAGAAATAAAATTATTAAGATATTTTTTTATTTTTTCTTTCATTGTATTTTGAGTTTATTTATATGTTCTATTCTTCTCTCGTACTTATTTATTTTCTTTTCTTACTAAAAAAAGTTAGACATAAACTCAATATTTTTATCCTTATTTTTTCATATTTTCTCTTTTATTATTAAATAAATAAATAAGGTAATTTTCTCTTATCTCACTTGATAGTGAACTATTTGTTTAACATTTAGCATTATTTTTTATCTCATGACCTTATTTATTTTTTATTAATATAGAAGAAGAAACAATGTACTATGTGATTTTTCATAGTCGATTTTTAATTGTAACTTAATCATCATAGTTTTTTTTTAGTAATTATGTCTCTCAACTTTTGATTAGATTACGATAAATTATTTTTTAGTCTTAGATTTTTTTTAAATAGTTATATTAATGAAAAATAAATAAATTTATTTTTTAAAATTGATAGAGAAACTATGAAAACATGATAATGTGGTTGTTTATCGCATAACAATGAAATGAAAGCTTGTGAATATTTTTTGAATCAAATGAATGTAAATAAAATGGAAGATGAATATTTTATAGAAAATATGATTATTTACATCGAAAAAAGTAACTGAAAAAATTAATTATAATTCAATTACCATGAGTTTAAAAATATGAAAAAACGATAAATATTCCTTTAGATATGTGTAATTTCTTTGATAATTATAAATATATTAGATTGTGTATTATTTTTATTAAATTATTTACAATAATATTAAATATATAAATTCTGAGTATATTATTTTGACTCCCGCAAAAATTTTGGTGAAGATCCCTCGTTGTACATATGCTACATGTATGAGGTAGTCCTATTCCTAACACTTTAGCATAATCATATATTACAATTTACGTAAATTTTACACATTGACTCACTTTTTTATTTCTTTTTCTTATAAATAAAACAATACTCATATAAAAGTTAATATACATTATAATTTATAGTTTAAAATTAGAGTATGTAAGGTGATGACATACAAATCATCATAATTAATGAAAATGACACATAAAACATCTATAATCCATTCATCTTAGACTTAAATTAAAATTATCCAAAGAATATTTGGATTCCAAAAAATAATTATACGTTATTCCATACACGTACTTTGAGCCGGATTGAATAGAAGTTGGGTGATGACCGGGTATTCTTCTATTAGAAAAATAACCCTGCAACACAAATTTATGTTCATATGTTATCTATCATATTAATAAAAATTAAACTTAAACCTTCTATCTTTGCTGTAAGTAATTTTAATATAACTAAACAACAAAGTAAAAAATATTTTTCGTCTCATTATTTTGTAGATAAAAGTTTTGCATTATTGATATATGGAATTTTCTTTTCCTATAATTTTAATATTTCTCTAACGTAAATAATTAATTCATTAAATAAGATAATAAAAAAACAATTATTTATTAAAAGTAAAAGATGACAATAAACACAATAATATATTATGAATATTATAAAAAATGTTAGTAATTAATTGTTCCCTGGTAATGATGAGCTAACATAATGATATCTAATCTAAAATTTAATTTTAAATTTATGTTTCTCTATATCTGACTTAGTCATTATTTATTTTTTTGTATTTTGATGTATTTGTATACACCCCTTTTCATATACTTTATATGATGTACCGCAGAGGGTTCATTTTAGTGCTAATGTGCATGAAGATACGTGAATACATTTTTCAGTAATACATGCATTTTGCACAACTAAGTTAAGTAAATATGAAAAAGTAAAAGTGGAGACTTTCTTTTTATGCTTAATGGAAAAGCTGTGTTTATAATAAATAAGAGATAAATTGTACTTTAAAAAGATAATAAGCATATACTTATGGACGGTAAAATGTTTTCTTCTTCCTTTCTTTTTGTCAAGGAAACGCGTGAGCCTTACGAAATCATTTATATAGAATTAAGCAACAATATATTTCAACATGTAAGATCTAGGATTATAATTTTAGTTGTAACTTTAGTTTATATTATTTATTATTTGAATTAAGAATTATTTTATGTAATTTTAATTTATTAATTACTAATTATTTTTAATTTATAATTTATTTACTTTTTTATTTTAAATATTACGTGAGAAAACAGCAAATATAATGCTTTTCTTCTATATATGTAGAGTCTTAAAACGATAACTATAATATGTTTTCTGTTTTTATTTAACTTAAAATAATAAATAATTACGAATAATTAAACTGAACGTAAAATAAATTTATACATTAAGTGATAACAATTTCATAAAAAATATTCAAGATAAAAATTATTAATAATTTAAAATCAAGAAACTAAACCTAAAAGATTGCAAGATTTCTATGTCGAAAATAAAATAGTAATTTAGTGTTATATATCATCATGTACAAGAAAACATCCTAAATTTATAATTAATATATTATCTCACCCTCTCACATGGCCTAGTTCCTTATCTTTCCCATAATCTTGCCATGTCCATTGCTCAGAAGTTGATACACCAATTTTGCAGTTGAAGGAATCAGTTAACACCTTCAAATTCATATACCCTTCTATAAGAAGACAACAATTATGTGAATCCCTT
>Ga0214543_1013596_pt1 | contig 10117 bp, 7 predicted proteins | sample CNSS2metaG_FD_160094 | JGI IMG/M metagenome (GOLD analysis project Ga0214543, IMG submission 160094) | Root nodule microbial communities from cowpea collected in UCLA plant growth center, Los Angeles, California, USA - CNSS2 | ecosystem: Host-associated > Plants > Roots > Nodule | place: USA...
ATATATATATATATATATATATATATATATATATATATATATATATATATATATATATATATATATATATATATGTCTAAGAGGTAAAAATAAAAATAAAAAAAAATAAGATATTTAATCGTGAATTTGAAAAATTAAAGAGTCTAAGTGCCCACCCTAAAATTGAATAAATTAGAAAAATTCACACCAGTTGCTCTACGCGCAGCACTCTCTAGTGCTAAATAATACAAATTAGCACTAAGCTTTTAGGATTATATAGATGAGTTTGAGAAGGGGAAGAACTACTTCAGGGAACCACTAAATAGCGTATTCGTGCCAAAAACCTTAATTTTTTTGCTTCTCTTTCGTCAAATTTTGGTATAGCTCATCTATTTCCACCTGTGACAATATCAATAATTTAGTGAGTATTTCTGAACTACAATTCCGAAATATGAATGAAGAAATGTGATTACCTGATAATACTTGAGCAACTTGTTTCTTTTCTTCTTCAGTGTTGCAGTCACCAATTCTCTTTCCATGTCAAATGGCTGCGACTCTAATATCACCCCCTTTATATGTTCAAAGCCCCTCAGCTAGTTTGAAAAAAATCAAATTTAAGATGAAACAACACAATTAGAGAATCATAGTTTGCATTTTATGCAGTGTCCAAAAAATAAAGTAGAACTTAAAGGTTGTTTTTTCATTCCAAATGCAATAAAGTGTTACCTTGTTTCTCTCAGCTGTCAATTTGAGCTCAGATAGCACATATTTGTTGAGTTGGTCAAGAGAACAGAGTTTGGGGAAAGAAGATATGTGACCATTTGTATATGCCCACTTGTTCACAACTTCTTCATTAGGAACTATTACTGCAACTAGCATTGACTTCAAGCTATTCCCATAAACCCAAATCTAAAAGTAAAACATACATAAACTGAATCACATCACAAAGTAACCAAAACTAAAAACTTTTCCTTTTAACACCACTCAACTCATGAAAATACTTACATCTTCAACTATAGGAGTGATTCCATAAACATTTTCTAGATGCTCAAGTGCTATATACTCTCCTTGTGTGAGTTTGATAAGATTCTTCTTCCTGTCAATAATCTTAATTACTCCATTGGGAAGCATTTCTCCTATGTCCCCTGAGGATACAGGAAAATCTCAGACTCTATAAAAGATTCCTAAAAACTCACTTCTTATGCAGAAAATGAGTTAATTACCTGTGTGAAACCATCCATCTATAATAGCTTCCCTTGTTAACTCTGGATTTTTGTAGTAACCACTGAAAACAGTTTTTCCTCTTACACATATTTCACCACATGGAGGAGTTTCAAGAGGGTTGTATCCCATCTCTGGAACCTCCACCAGCCTTATTTCATTATATATTGATACAGCTCCAACAGTACCAACCATACACATTTGATCAGGAAAACCAAGAGTTGTTGGTCCACATGTTTCTGTCAAACCTGGATTAACCATTCTGTCACATGCTGTCTTGTCTTAACATAAACATTTTCTCATCAAAACTATATAAATCATTTTTCAATCAGTGACATTCTTTTAACAGTTGGATTAGATTTTTAATTACCATAGCCTTGGCATACAAAGGCACAAGTAGTGACACGCAAGAACTCTTCCACCTCAGGGCTCAGTGCTGCTCCACCAGAGATTATTAGTCGAACACGACCACCAAGCCTGGCTTTGACCTAAAATGGAGAAATCTTTTACCCATACGTAAGAGAACTCAAATTTCAAGTAAAAAATACTATGAAAGGTTACATCTATTGTCCTTTTATGAAAATAAATACAGGTTTTTAGTTAAGTAAGAGATTATCTCATACAACCTTTCTGAAGGCTAATAGATCTGCCAAACGTGATGCTTCTCTTTGCTTATATCCCTTTTTCATCCAACCAAGTTTGCTGCATTTGAAGATAAATGTGAATTAAAGGATAAAGATAAATACTGATAAAGATAGGGTACAAGATTCTAACTTACTAGTTGTAGAGCATGCCGAAAACTGTTCTCCTAATTGGATTAAGTTCTTCCACTGCTTTCTTGATACCTGAAACAGATATTCTTGGATAAATTATCATGAAAATTTTGAAGTTAGTGAGACTATAAATAGATAAGAGTTTTGGATTACTTAATAACATTTTCAGTAATATAAATAGATAAGAGTCTATTAATAATATCTGATGTATATAAAATATTATAATCTCTAAGTTTCATTATGTATTTAATTTTGGGAAGTGTGGCCTTGCCTTCATAGACCTTCTCAAAAACCCGTGGGACACCAGCAAACAGTGTTGGCTTTAACTCCATTAAATCATCCCTCAACGCATTCAGATCCTTAAAAAAAAATTCATCAAATTTAAAAACATGGTATGAAACATAGGAAAATCATTAACATTGTCAATGTCATGTCACCAACCAAATCCAAATTATGAATATATTGTTGAACAAAATTACCCCATGATAGTAACCCACAGATGCACCCTTACGGAAAAAGTACTCCTCAATTGTTCGATCAAGGATATGAGCCAAAGGTAGGAATGACAAGTACACATCATTCACAGTCATCTGTTCAAATTAAAATTCGTGTCACTTTTTCTAAAAGAAAAAATGGTACCATATCCATTTGGTAATGGATAAAGTATCTGATTTACCTTATCTTCAAATTGTTCCATGAAAATATCCATTCCTCTTACTAAAGCCATTGCGTTTTCGTATGTTAAAACAACTCCTTTAGGGTCTCCACTTGTCCCACTGGTGTACATTATTGTGCAGATGTCATGAGCCTGAGGAGGAAAAGTACTTTTCGGGTTTTCTTTTCCCTGAAAGATGATAACTTCATCTTGTTAGCCACTGCAGTACCAAGAATCACAGGAATAGCACACAAACACTTTATATTAAAGTTTCTGCAATCTTGGTATTGCATTTTTATTTTCATTGAAGACCAAAGTTATTGTAACACACCACCTTTATAAAAGGAAAAGATAACCCATTTTTCCTGTGTGAATAACTTTTATAAAGTGTGGTATCTAAGCTTTAAAGCAAAATAAATTCCATGATTGCATCTCAAAAGTAGAAAAAAGTAATGACTAGTTCTCTGAAAACTAACCAAGTTTGAGAACTCATCCCAGGAATATGGCTTAATTCCAATAGCAGAAGCCTTATCTTTCTCTTCCTGTGTTAATGTAGTGAAGCACACAATGGCTGTACCATAATCAAATTTAGTTTAATTCATTTAATCATTCTGGTAATTCTACCACAGAACCACTGAAATGAAAAACAGAAGACTACCTTTAAGTCGCTTCGAGGATTTACATTCGGGATTTAAAACCTGCAAATGGTATATTTACTCAGAAGTAAGAACCTATAAACTGCAGCTAGATCTGAATCCCTGATATATAAAAAATTCTGAAGTGGAACACTAATATTTTTTTAAACTATCGTTACTGCTTACCTCTTTAACCTTCTTATCCTGGACGAACACAACATCTATTTCTGCATGATTTATGATATAGTTTACAGCACCAGGTCCTGCATTAAAAATATATATATATAAAAAAGACTTAAGGTTTGAATGTTGCTTCTTTTTTTCATTTAAACCAGACAATAGAGTTGCACTAGTAAAGAAAATGAGTATCAAACTGTTTACTAAAATATGTAAAATGAATAAAGAGTCTTAAAATTTGATTAGGATCATATTTTTGTCATGGCTCTTAATTACAATACAACAAAGGAGAGAGAGAGAGAGGGGGGGAAGTGGGGGATACAACTTTATTTGAGAAAACTCACCAAGGGTGTCGTAGAGAGGCACACAAATTAAGCTTTGAGCAGAACAAGCCTACACCAATTAAGACATAATTATGAATCATGGTATGATATACAGTGTCATAGAAAGAACAAAGACATAAAACTTTGAGAAGACAAGGGTTATAGAAATGTCAAACCTCCATTGCCACAATCCATTCCGGGCAGTTAGATCCATAAATTCCGATTCGACGACCCTGTTACATGAAAAAGATTCCCTTTGAAAACTGCTGATCTACTGTGCTTACAAATTATGAGGGAAACCCTTTCACAAGCACTTACAACTTCGGCTCCAGATGCTCGTAAAGCAGAACTTATGTGCAGAACTTCATCATAAACTTCCTTGTACGTGCTCCACACATATGGTCCAAACTATTAACATGATCCAAAAACAATTACCTTATTTTCTTGACACATAAAAAGTTATATAACAAAATAAATCTCCATAAGATACCTTTCCATCAACAATGCTACGTCGTCCCAGCATCGGGTTGTTGGGATAGTTTTTGACAGACTCGCTGCAGCCATGAAAGAAAGGTTTTCCATGATCAAAATATCATTCATTGATCAACCACCAAAATCTCAATTTTTATCACGTCGTTATTTGATAGACCCCACATTATTACTGTATGGGTAAAAGCTCAGTACAGAACATATATAGTATCATTATAATCTAATAGCAACTGCTGAATAATTGTAGGTACCAAAACCATTACCAGAAAATATCCCAAGTCGTAGAGAAATCAGGATCCAATGGAGGAAATTCTTTTTGGGAGAGGAAATTGCGGTACACTGGACCAACAGAGAGGTCACCATTTTTCCCTTCTCTTCCTTCCTCAACCTTAACCGAAAAGGCCTTCATTCTCCTTTGGTATCAGACCTGAACAAGGCACAACACAAGTGTATCAACCACCATCAGTTTCCCTCAACTTGATTTGCTTGTGTGTATTAGCACATTAAAGTCATCCAAGTATCCGGTCAATGACAGGCACCGAAAAAGTCAATCGTAAAAGTACTGCGAAGGTTTTTTCCTTTGGTTTCATCATTTTTATTATTAAAATAATAGTAACCAGACACATTGCATGGTTCGGAAGCAACTCTCACTTATCCACAATCCCCCAACTAATATTTAAGTATGGTTTATGACTAAGTTTTATCAAGCACTTCACATCAACCAAAAAGAAACTTAACTATTCGTTGAACTTTAGCAGAGGTGGTCCCGGATCGCAGAACAAGACAACATAACAGTTTTTTCATGTCAAACATACAGAAAAACAAGCACCAGAAACAAGACTCCAAGACACCGGGAACGAAGGAGAAGGTGAGAGGGGTCTTTGCAAACACGATTATCATAGTTTATAAATTATTATAACATCAGAAGAAAATGGCAGAGAGAAGAAAATTGAAAAGGGTGTGCTACAGGAAAGTCAAAACGTGAACGACGTAAGGGCATAAGAAAGATAAGATGGTTAGAGATAGGTACGGACGTTTGCGTGGATGAGTGTGCGTACTAAGTTGTAGGAACTGAGACTAGTTTCCGATTATATAGGGTGTACCTCGCTGCTTCTCTGCAACTTGTGTTGAAACAAAGTTGAGAGCAGACATATTAGCGAAGAACCAAGTTGAGAATTTTATAGCCAAGAAAGGAGTTGCAGGTGCAAGTTGCAAGTGTAAATGAGGTAGTTGAAGGTTGGAAACGAATAATAATGAAGACTGAACAGCAGCCATATCGTACAGTAACTTCAATTGTTCCATGTGATCATGCCCTCCTTTTCCATGTTTTCGTTGTTGCAGTAATTTTCTCACCTATGATTTATGAGAGAAAATAAAGAAAAAGGGTTAAAAAAATAGTAAAGTAAACAAAAAGATTCAAAATAAGAAAATTTATATTACTGTGAAAAGATAACTAGAAAAAAGTAAAAGTAAATACAATTTAATATTTTATCTTAGAAAAACACATTTTATCACCTTTCTTTGATCCCAAACAAGTAGAAAGAAAAAATAGTGGTCACCAACTTTTTTGGTCACCAACTTCTGTTCGGTTCCTTTACTAATAACTGAACGGTAGATTCTGATTTTCCAGAAACAATTCCGTTCTGATTCCGCTATTCCAACATTAATTTTGTCAATCAAAAATTAATTTTTCTCCAACAATATTTCGATATGTTTTTCTGAGAGCAATCAATACATTGATTTTCTCTTCTAATTTTAGAGGATATTTTGTAATTATGAATTAATTTTGATATAATTTTTTAAGAATAAAAATTGATTTGTACTTCCTAAATTTATATTATTTTTTATGACATAGATCCCGTTTCGTTGTCCTAATTGGTGGTTCTTGCTCTTTGTTGGTTGCGACTCTTTGTTAATGTTTTGTTCGCAGTTTTTGTCGTAGTTTCAGACTTTTTGTTTTATGCTCCAATAACGTTATTGTTCGTATTTTTTATGGTTACCATGACTACTTTAAAAAGATAATTTTTGTGTTCGCTTTGATGACAATAATTATTTTGATTAAAAATTTCAATATATGTAAAAAGAAAAAAATTATGGGATCACTTAAATGGAAAAACACAATTACCCAAAAAGAAAGTTAAAACAATCAACTAAGAATGAATAGGAATGTCAACGGGCGGGTAGGGTACAGGTAGTAGCTCACATGTATCTTACCCGTTGGATAAATATTTGTTTTGTATCCGTACACATATTCATTGGGTATTTGTTATGCAGGTACCCACCTATTTTTTTTATATTTATGGGTATTCACGGGTACCAACAGGTATTTATAAAATTATTTTAAAAATAAATATTTAATCATAAATTCAAATAAAATAAAATAAAATACATCACTGTCATAAATTTTAAATAAAGTTCAAATAAATTCAAGTTTATACAAGTCCAAATAATTATAAAAGTAAATATAAAATAACGTTCAACACATGAAAATTTTTTAATTAATGCTTTGATCAACCAACTTATTTTCTCCGATTGATTCCTCACAAATAAACAAATAATAAACCTCAATTGTCACATGTTAAGTATTCTTATTTTGATTCCATCATTTGACAACAAGCATACCATAATCGTCATTGTCTATATAAGGGTTGATGTATATGTCAAATTTCAAAGAAAGGAAATAGAAGAATGTCAATGGGTGTACTTGGAAGAAGACAACATACCAATTCAAAGTTGGAAGAATGAAGACATAAGACAAGATGTGCAACTTAGAAAAAATTAGGTCAGAATATTTTTTAATATATATATATATATATATATATGATGGTATTTTTATGAATTAAACTTTAACGGGTACGGATACTATGATACTCGTACCTGCCTCGTTAACATGCGAGTATAAAAAATACTCATACGCACAAATTAAGAATATCTATTTTTAATATTTATTTCTTATTCGTTGGAGGTTTTATCCACGTATATTTGTGAATATGGATTCTTTTTTACATTCCTATAAAGGAAGCAGCTTTTTATAACATTTTGCTTTAGACTTTTATTTTATAATTTTTTCAATTCCCTTTATGTTTGTAATTTCTTCGAAAAAAAAAATATATTTCTCGGTTGCACACAAATAGTACTAATGTTTTTTTATTTAAAATAGTCTAAATTTGCTACAATATCCATCTATGTAAATCATATTGAAGTGTGACCTCAGCTCATACCTGCTCATCAGCCATCACGAGGATGAAAATGCAGACAGACCAATAAACAACTCATCAAATATGTTAGGCTGACAATACAGAGAGGCTCATAACTGACCTCATTCATCACTCTACCAATGTTATCAGTTATAAATTATTTTTATTTGTTTTTTCTTATCCACTTATTAAAGTATAATAGATTGTATTTTCTATTTTAATTTAACTACTTGTTTTTTCACAATATATTTTCCTGTTTATTTGTAGTAAATAAAAATAATAATTTTCAAGTATTGTCTTTAATGGATCACATTATTTTACTTGGAGACTGAGATTTGAAACTGAAAAGTTGTCAGTGATATTCTGAAATGTTTTTTTATGTTTTAGCTTATATGCAAGTCCATAAATATGTGGATGGGTTAGATAAACTAATTCACAATTCTTTGGTGAAGCAGTTTGTTGCAATTAATTTTGATGGGTAAAATACGGAGCCAAATGAAAAAAGGGATGGGCGAAGTCACAGTGTGTTGTGGAAAATCAACTTTCGAAGCTAATTCATCAACCTTAACTTGTATAACAGGGGAAACAAATAAATTAGTTCGGATACAAAATGTCAAAATTTGTCCTCACTTTAATGAGTGATACTCGTTGAATATGTCAATGGATATAAATAATATATGATTCTTTTATTACACAAGATAATATATATGTATTTTCCTATTTTGCTTTGCTTCAGTTTATATATATATATATATATATATATATATATATATATATATATATATATATATATATATATATATATATATATATATATTATTGTTTTAAATTATTAAAACACTTTTAATTTACTCAATCATAAAAAAAAGAAAACCTTTTATGTACTGTTACATTGGGTTCTTTTCTTTTTTATATTTCATTTTATTTAAGTAATTCTTTTTCACTCTATAATCTTTCATTCTCTATTAATTATTTTAGTTGTTCAAAAGTTTACTCAAATACTCAGTTTTTCTTTTCATCTCAAAATGATCTTGATTGTATATTTTTTCATTACATAATATATTTTTTCATTCTTACACTCAAAATATTCTAAATAATCATGATAAATCAGCTCGATTCAACAATAAAATGTTAAATTTATGGCAAAAAAGAATTATTTTAAAAATAAAATTTATTAACAAATTTTATTGATGGATTTTAGAATTTTACTTATCGACAAATTTTTAACGGTAATGGATTCATCGGTAAAATTTATTGGTAATATTTGTCATTTAGTTATAATTTTGTTATTGATAAAAATATTCACCGATAATATATAATGTTTATTATTGACGAATATTTTTATATGTAGATGTCGATAAAATGGATTCTAAAGTCCCAACTTTAGGGTTTGATCATGTCGTGGTAACAATCATCAGTAAATATATTTATGAAAGATTTTTTTTCTTAAATATGTCAATAGTGTTATTTTTCTAAATCTACTAGTAAATTGGTAGATAATTCAACTTTTTTTAATTTCTGTGGTAAAATGAGCGTCAATTTTCCTACCAAATTTGACGGAATATGTGTTAGAAATTAATTAGAGATGAATAAGAAAAAGAGAAGAAATGGATGAGGAGAAAATGAGGAAGAGGATAAGCAAGAGGAGGTAGTGGCGACAATAGAGGCGAAAGTGGCAACAACAAAAATGAAGGAGAAGGACGAGGAAAACAAGAAGAAAGGGAAAAAAAGAGGAAAAAGAGGAGTTGAAGGCGAAAATAGGCAACAACAATGACAAACTCAACGGTGACAACAATGATGAGAGACTCAACAGTGACCACGATGAAAATGGTAGTGACGATAATGACGTTGAAGGAGGAGGAGAGGTAGAAGACGAAGAAAAGGAAGAAGAAGAAGAAGAAGAAGAAGAAAAGGAAAAAAAAAATAGAAGCTGGATGAAGGAGAAGATGAAATTGCAATATTTACCAACAAATTTTATTGATGAACAAAATTTGTTAGTAATTATTGGTGAATTTTTATCTTCAATAATTAATTAACTACAAATAATTACCTACAAATTTTTGCCACCGATAATTACCAACTATTTTTTCTATCCATTGATAAAATTTATCGACATACGTTTTATTAGTAAGTTTTTAGCCGTCATAATTTTATTGAGTAATAATTTATTGATAACTTTTTTTTCCTTAGTTGTGACCATAGGCTAACACTTAACATACCCTAAACCCACCAAACTTTATTTGACCTATGTTCTCGATGCTAAAGTGACACAAGGCATTTATTGACACATGCTACCTAAAGCCAAATGTAAGAATCTATTAGCTTCACATTACTTGAAACCTTTTTTGTGACTAGAATACAATAAATTCAAAGGATAGTGATATTTTGACCCATTTTTTTGACTTCCTTTTAACTCATCACTCCAATTACCCTTTAATTATCTATTTTAATTTTTGTAGTGGTCTGATATGATAATTTAAATGGTGATTGAAATATTAGGATAAAAGTAGATCAAAATATCATTATCCAAAATCAAAATACTTCTATTAATGTGATTTTTGTGTTTATTACAACAACCTATGACGTGATACTACCCTATATATCCTTGCATCACTCATTAGGATCATGCAATCACTCATCCATGATCAAACCACACATACATATGCAT
>Ga0214543_1013599_pt1 | contig 10115 bp, 17 predicted proteins | sample CNSS2metaG_FD_160094 | JGI IMG/M metagenome (GOLD analysis project Ga0214543, IMG submission 160094) | Root nodule microbial communities from cowpea collected in UCLA plant growth center, Los Angeles, California, USA - CNSS2 | ecosystem: Host-associated > Plants > Roots > Nodule | place: USA...
GTTTTTTGGGCAGACGTTAAATTACGTCTGATCTGGAACAGACAGACGTTAATTTACGTCTGACCTGGAATAGACAGACGTTAAAAAAGTCCGATAATTTACAAAAATGCCACCGGTCATTTTTAACATTGGACTTTTTTTGGGCAGACGTTATAGGAGTGACGTTATAACGCTTTTTTGTGTTAGTGCTATGATGGAGTTTAATAGCAAGGCATTGATATTGGGACGTAGGGTAGGATCTCTATACTAAAGGGAATTGAAGGAGGGTAGTCAGACTAGAGTGGAGGAGTTGAAGATCCAGGTAAATAACCATGTTGAGGAAAAAGCTGCTAGGAAGAAGGCAAGGGAGGAATGGATGGAGGAGAAGAAGAGGTTAGGGACATGGAAAGTGCGATGCCTGGATTCGGAGAACAAGTTAAAAGGAAGGATAGTGGAGCTTGAGCCCGACTACGACGAAGTGAAGGAGAAAATTGGTGGATTGGAGTTGGAACTGGAGGACCTCAAGAGTTGTATTATTCAAGAATATATCAATGAATTTCAGAAGTGTCTGCGACAAGCGGCCTTCCTTTACAAGGATATCGATGTATCAGATAGTAGATTTGACGTCAACAAAGATGTTGTTGATGGTGAGTTGGTAAGTGAGGCTGGAAGCAGTCGTGAAGAAGAGTCTGATAAGGTGGCGAAGGGGCCAGATGCAAATGTCGATGATGCTGTGGTGGTGGAGGATGTTGATGAGGAAACAACTTAGGACTTATGTTTTAGGATTCTTATTTGATTTTAAGCCTAAGTCTGTAATAATTCGTACATTGCTTTCGTTTCTTGTTTACATGTGTATACGTCGTACACTGTTCTATATTCCTGTTAATATGGATAACGTTTGTGGTATACTTGTTGTTTGCTTGATTCTGATAGTTTATATCATAGGAGCGCGTTTACTTGAATGATGAGGGTGTGAATATGGTGCAATATTATTAGTTGTTGAGATTGCTTAATTTGTTAAGTGGCGTTTTGTGATAAACATGCTGAGTGTGCGCATGAATCGTTGTAATAGGTGCAATATTCATTCTAGGTTGCTTACTTGTGGTAAGGGTAGGGAAGTTAAATGATTTAAAATTAGATAATGGATGTTCGACCTAGGCCGCTTACTTGTGGTAAGGATGGGGAACTTTAAACAGTCAAGATTAGAAAGGGTGTTCGACCTAGGCCGCTTATTTGGGGTAAGGATAGGGAACTTTAAATAGTCAAGATTAGAAAGGGTGTTCGACCTAGGCCGTTTACTTGTGGTAAGGGTGGGGAACTTTAAACAATCAAGATTAGAAAGGGTGTTTGACCCATGCCACTTACTTGTGGTAAGGGTGGGGAACTTAAACAATAAAAATTAGATAATGGGTGTTCGACCCAGGCCGCTTACTTGTGGTAAGGGTGGGGAACTTAAACCATTAAAATTAGAAAGGGTGCACGACCCAGGCCACTTACTTATGGTAAGGGTAGGAAACTTAAACAATTAAAATTAGATAATGGATGTTCGACCCAGGCCTCTTACTTGTGGTAAGGGTGGGGAACTTAAACAATTAAAATTAGAAAGGGTATTCGACCCAGGCTGCTTACTTGTGGGAAGGGTGGGGAACTTAAACCATTAAAATGAGTGGGCATATGGTAAAGAAACCCTATGTTTTATTCATGAATTTTGGGGTGCCTTGTTAAAAACTCCCTGGCCAAAACCCTCCTTAGGGAAAAATGCCAGATGAGAAAAAAGAGTACACCTAGGCTTACAAGTGTTCGATATATCGATTTAACTAAAATAGAATTTTAAATGAGATACATTCCACGTATTTGGTATCTCTTCTCCTGAAAGTTGGTCAAGCTTATAAGTACCTCCTCTTGCATCATCACGTATTCGGTATGGTCCATCCCAATTGGCGGAGAATTTGCCATCCATATTTCTTGCACTGTTGGTCATTCTCCAGACTAGGTCTCCTTTCACAAATGATCGTGTGCATAGGTTTGCGTTATATCTCCTAGACGCCCTTTGTTTGATTGCCATGTTACGGATTTGTGCTTTGTCTCTTAATTCAGGCAATAGATCGAGGTGGGTACACATATTCTACTGGTTCTGGTATAAATCGTATACTTGGCGGCATAGAGAAGGTTCATCAATCTCAACCGGTATCATTGATTTCGCGTCGTATACTAAGCTGAAGGGGGTTTCATTTGTAGCGGACTGGGGGGTGCATCTCTAGGCCCAAAGTACTTTCAAGAAATCTTCCGCCAACCGGCCCTTGGCGCCATCCAAGCGTTTTCGCAATTCTACTGGTATGACATTTTTGGCAGCTTCAACTTGGTCATTGGTTTGCGGATGCTCTACAAAGCTGGTGATATGTTTGATGCCAAGGCCCGTATAAAATTTGGCAAGGTTCTTGTCTATGAATTGTCGGCCATTATCAGTTATGATGGTATGTGGCACGCCATAGCGACATATAATATCTTTCCAAAACTACTGGATCTGTTGGGTTGTGATAGTGGCTAATGATTTGGCTTCTATCCATTTGGTGAAGTAGTCGATGCCTACTATGAGGAATTTCACTTGTCCTTTTCCTGGGGTGAAGGGGCCGAGGATGTCCATTCCCCATTTCGCAAAAGGCCATGGGGAGAGTATGGAATGGAGTTGTTCTAGTTTCTGATGGATGAGGTTACCATGCTTCTGACATGGTATGCATTTTTTGACAAAGGTGTGGCAATCTGCGTCCTTAGTTGGCTAGAAGTAGCTGGCTCTGAGTATTCTGGTGGTCATGGTTCGTGCACGAGAGTGGTATCCACATATGCCTTCATGGAGCTCCCTCATTACGTATTGGGCTTGTTCTGTTGTAATGCATTTGAGCATTGGTTGGTTGTACCCTCACTTGTATAGGTCGTCACCTATCATCGTATACCTTGCGACCTTATCCAGCCAGCCCTTGTCAGTATTGGGTGGGGGATTACCGGTTTTGAGGTATTAGATGTATGGAGTTGTCCAGTTTTCAGTGTGGTCCAGGTTGAGGCAGATGTTTGTTATAGATGGTGCGGATAATGTCTATTGTAGGAGGGATCTATGCCGCCTCTTTAACTTAGTACTTTCTAGTTTAGATAGGATATCGGCTCTAACATTTTCACTTCTTGGGATGTGTTGGACGCATACACGATAGAAAGCAGATTGGATAAAATTACGGACCAGATGATAGTATTGCATGAGAGTGGCCACCGTGAACTTGGAATCGGTCTTGCATATGAGTGTTTTGACGCCGACTTCGCGTGCGAGAGATAAGCCAGCTAGGATGGCTTCGTATTCGGCTTGATTATTGGAAGTTTTGAAGGCGAAGTGTAGGGATTTTTCAATGAGGATATCGTGGGGGCCTTCCAAGACGATGTCGATGCTTGCGCCCTTTGGATTTGAGGAACTGTCTACATAAAGTGTCCATTGGTCTTCCTCAGGGGTGTGTTGAAGGTCGTTGATGAAGTCGAGCAGGCACTAGGCTTTGATGGGGTCGTGCGATTCATAACGAATGTTGAATTAAGAGAGTTCCACAACCTATTACGACATCCGGCCAACAAGGTCAGGCTTTTGGAGTATTTTTTGGATGGGGTAGTCGGTCTTGATAATGATATTGTGGTTTTGGAAGTAAGGGCGTAGGCGTCTTGCTGCATGTACTAAGGATAGTGCTAGCTTTTCCACCATTTGGTATCTGGTCTCCGGATCTTGCAAAGTGCGGCTAACGAAGTAAACGGGGTGTTGGACACCAGAGATTTCTTGGACCAGCGCGACACTTACAATGTGATCTGTTGCGGTGATGTAGACGAGGAGTGGTTGGTGGATATCCGGCTTGTGGAGGATAGGTGGGGATGTGAGGGTGGTTTTGAGGTTTTGGAAGACTTGTTCGCATTTGTCATTCCAAGAGAAGTTCACGGATTTTTTGAGTAGTTGGATGATGGGTTGGGTTTGTTCAGCTAGTTTTGGTACGAATATGGAAATGGCGGTTAAGCGGCCTATCAGGTGCTGGATTTCTTTGATATTGTTGGGGCTTCACATTTCGATGATAATAGTGCACTTTTCAGGATTTACTTCAATGTCGCGTTGTGTTAGGATGAAGCCTAAGAATTTGCCACGATTGACGCCGAAGATACATTTTTCAGGGTTGAGTCTGAGGTTGTATTGTCATAAGGCGGAGAATATTATGGACAAGTCTTATGCATGCTGTTGGTGGCTTGGTGATTTGACAACCATGTCATCGATGTATACTTTGACACACTTGCCCATTAGGTGGCTGAATACTTTGTCCATCAATCTTTGGTAAGTCGCTCCTGCATTTTTTAGGCCGAAAGGCATGACCTTGTGAAAATAATTGGCATCGTCAGTGATGAAAGCGGTCTTGTTCATATCGATTGTGGCCATTGGAATATGGTTGTACCCGGAGTATGCGTCTAAGAAGCTGAGGACTTTGTTACCGACAACACTGTTAACTAGCCAGTCAATGTTGGGTAAGGGATATGCATCTTTGGGGCAGGCCTTATTGAAGTCCGTATAGTCAACGCACATTCGCCATTTTTCATTTGCCTTTTTGACCATAACTACGTTAGATAGCCAGATGATGTAGTGGGCTGCCTCGATAAAGCCAGCATTAAGTAACTTTTTGGCTTCTACTTTTGCTGCCAGCTGGCGTTCTTCTCTAAGCTTACGCTTCTTTTGGAAGACGTATTTGGCTTCTTTGTAGATGGAGAGCTTGTGGCATGCGACCTGAGGGTCAACACCGGTAAGTCTGCGACTGACCAGGCGAAGAGATTAGTGTTGGCGATAAGGATGGGTGTCAAGATATCGCGTTGTTCTTATTGGAGACTAGTACCCAATTTGAGAGTACGACCATTAGGGAGGTCCAAGCTTATAGTGTTGTCAACTAGCTCGATTCGTGCACCGCATCCTACTCTGGGGTCTAGCTCATCGCCAGATAAAGCTATGTTAGAGTCGGGTGGGCGTTCAATGTTGTTGGTTTGTAGGATTTGTAGTTGAGTGCGTAGGCTAGCCATATAGCACTCTCGTGCGAGCCGTTGGTCTCCGTGAATGGTAAGGATGTCACTTGATTGAGAGGGAAATTTCATGGCTAGGTGGAGTGTGGAGACGATGACGCCTAAAGTGTTGAGGGATGGTCAGCCAAGGAGGTCATTGTATGAGGTGGGTGCCTCTACGATAAGGAAACGGATAGGAATTTTTTTGGTTTGAGTATCCTCCCAAAAAATAGTGTGTAGGTCTATATATCCACAAGTGGAAACCTTCTCTCTAGAGAATCTGTAGATAGGTTCATCATAGGGGACCATGGCGGTAGGTGGAAGTTGGAGTTTCTGGTAGGTTGTCCAGTAGAGGATGTCAACTGGATTGCCTTGGTCGATAAGCACCTTTTTTACCGCACAGTTCTCGAGTTCTACAGTGATGACCATGAGGTCATCCTGTTGGTGGTCAACGTTGTGGAAGTCGTCGTCAGTAAATGTAATGGGTAGCATGCAGCGTTTGTGGTGAGAGTGGGTTTTGTGATTGATCGATTGGAGGTGACAAAGGTGTTTCTTTTTGGCTGAGGATGTGATTCCACCGATGGCAAAGCCCTTTGAGATGGTGTTGATTGTGCCGCGTAGGGGGGATCAACTAGGTTGACGTTAGTGCGAGTAGGTTGTGGATCTCGGTGGTTGGGTTGAGTGGTGCGATGATCGTAGCGAGTATTGCTTGGGGGATGTTAGTTATCGGTTCGTGGTGGATCCGGGGGTCCGTCTCTACGGACAAAACGGAGGAAGTGGTCGGCGTGAACCAATTCTTCAATTTTGTCTTGAAGTGCTTTGCATTTGTTTATAGTGTGGTCGTTATTCCTGTGGTATTGGCAGTATTTGCTCATGTCGAAATTGGGGGCTTGGATGTTTTGCGAGGTAGAGGGATAAGGTCGGCGTGAAGGGCTTCGTCTAGAAGCCGAGATCTGCGGACACTTAGCGGTGCGTATCTGGTGAAATGTGGTTGTCTAGGATCTTTGGGCCTAAAGTTAGGTCGTGGAGGTGGTCTATCGCAGCCGGTGGTCAAGGGATTGTAATGATTGCAGAACTTGGTGTGGAGGTTCTGCATTTCTTCCATGCGGATGTAATCTGCAACACAAAGCTTGAGTTCGTGCATGGAGGCGGGGGGTGGAGATAGACGTTGTTAGCGAATGGTCCTGGTTTAAGGGTGACAACCATACACTACAAAATCATTTCTTGATTGAGGTTGGGTGTGCGGAGGGCGGCTTTGCTGAAGCGGTCGATGAAAGCACGCAGCGTCTCGTCTTGTTCTTGTTTGACGCTAAGAAGGGATATGGTTGTGGTTTGATGTGGGCGGCTTCGAGTGAAGTGGGTGGTAAACATGCGGGAGAGGGTGTCAAAACATTCGATGGAGTATGGGGGAAGGGTAGTGAGCCATTCAAGGGAGGGACTTTTAAGGGTGGTAGGAAAAGCTTTACAAAAGACGACATCGTGGGATATATAGAGGGCAACGTGGGTTATGTATATTTTAAGGTGCTCGTTAGGGTCGGTTTTTCCCGTATAGCGGTCCAGTGTGAAGGGTTCCCACTGGACGGGGAAAGGTGTGTTGGTGATGGCGTCAATGAAAGGGTGGCGACGTTTGGGTGGTAACGGGTGCGGTGGAATGGGATGGTGGATGAGCGTAGGAAAGGTAGTGGTGAAGTGATGAGGTGGGATATGGGTGGTGGGGAGGGTGGCAGCAGGGGTGGGTGTTGCGGGGTGCCTGGGGATGGTGGGATAAATGTTTGTGTGGTGGGTAGAGATGATGGGTGTTTGTTGAGTGGTGGTGAAGGTGTGTGGGGTGGGGTTGTACTCGCTTTCTTCCTCATTGGGCTGGTAAGCCGAGGACTTGGGGGCTTCTGACGATTCCTTGGCCTTCCCTTTCTAGGTAGGGTCGGCCTCGATCTTTCTTCTCAGCCTCGAGTTTTCTTGCCTCAACGCTTCCATCTCGTCAACGTTGTGCTTTCTCAGGTTAACGAGTTCGTGTTGTATCTTGGCTTGGCCTTCAAGGATGGCGGCCAAGTCTTGGGTGACGTTAGCAGGCGCAGTAGGGACCGTCTCAGGTTGCTTCATGACTCCAGCTCTGCTACGAGTAAAAAGAATTCTCGATAGTATGCGGATCACTTAGTAAGGTATTGCTTCGTACCCCACAGTAGGCGCCAATTGTTCCTGCAGAAACAAAAAGAGATGTTAAGGACATAAATATCACCTTACCTCAATCCTCAATCTCTCAAGTTGGCTCTTCCTCAGCTTGAATAGGCCATTTGTTGATGTACATGGTTTGGACCCTTGAGGGGTTACTTGCGAAGAGGGCTCCGACGATCAAGTCAGCGAGAAAGCTCTCAGAAAGTCAAATCTCTTGATTAAGGGATTAATGAAAGCATACCTTTAATTGTTGGGGTCCACGTGTATTTATAGAGTTATTAATTATGTATGTCCTTCTTGTGGTCTGGGCCATTGCTTGGGCCCTAGATGGGCACGGGCCTAGCCTAGGCCCTGAGTTAATATTTGTTGGTACCATGGGTAATATTCTAAGTTAGGAGTGGTCAACAGATGTCGTTATGTTTTCTGAAGTAGGCGCCTAGGCCGCTATGTGCTTTCGCTTGTCTTGTGTCTCATCTGATAATTTCATTTGCGGGGTTATGTGTATGCGGGCTTGGCCGTGCGGTTTTATTAGTCCGTTTGGGTGCAGTACATATAGGTACATTACATCTAACCCTAATGAAATGGGAGTTTAGCTACTATTACATATATATAACACAAAAGGGGATTAAAATGGTGGAATGGATGAAGGAAGATGAAGCTTTAAAGCCCTAGAATTGACTCTACACGTTTTTTTGCCCGCTATTGCGTTCCCACAATCAAAAGCTTTTTATTTCATCTAACTCTCGACCCTTTAACCACTCAAAAAGTTTCTTCTTGTCGGGTGAGCATAGCCTCTCGCTCGACAAGAGATTGCTTCTGTAAAACGGCTAATTGCCCAAACTCGCTAGGCGAGTGTCTAACTTTCTCACTAGACGAGGGATTCAATGGTTGGTGCTGACACAAGCAGCTTGAAGCAAAGATTTGATAAATCCAAGTGCATGAAGATCTCATGTGATTGATGAAGATTGATGAAGATCCGCTTGAAGATTATGTTTCAATAGTATTAAATATGTAATTGATGTGTTACATGTTATATCATGTTGGTAGGCTATATGACAAAGTTTAGATATCTTGTTAGTCTTAGTGTGTCCTTTTTAATTTGTTAAAATGGGTTTTAAAAGGTTAAAAGGCTTATTGTATATAGTTTCTGATATGAATGTGTCAACACTCAATTTCGTCCGGGTAACTAAATAATTTTTAGTAATAATAATCTTATTTTTTTCTTATTTCCTAGACAAATAATTTAAATATATAATATAACATAACTAAACATTTTTTTTAAATAAAAAAGTAAACGAAATAGAAAAAGATAAGAAAAATATTTTTACAGTGAAAATGAGTTTTTAAAAGATAAACACAAAAAAAAACATAAAAATAATGATTAAGAATAAGAATTAAAGAAAAAGAGTTTTATAATAAAATAATAGTAATGATAAATTTAAAATAGAAAAATAGTTTTTAAATAATAAAAATAGTTTTATAAAATATAATTGAATTTATAAAAAAATGAAAAAAAAGATAATGGTAAAAAAACTATAAAAATATTATTAAAAAAAAATATATTAGGCTAATAAGTATATAAAACAAAGTAATAAAAATAAAAATAAAATAAAAAGATATATATAGTTTTTACTAAAGAAAGAAGTAAAATTGAAATTAGAAAAAGTAAGGAAATCTCAAAATAAGTGGTTATATGTTACCGTTACTCAACTACATCCTACTGATACTCCCACAATCTAGATTATCTCCATGTTTCTCTCAACCTCCACACATAGTTAATATCTTAGACAATGCTAAAAGAGGGTCTCAGGATCTCATAGTCTCTAACGTTCGTCCCTCGAGTTATTTTTTCTTTTCTCCACTTCATTAAAGATGGGGTTCACAAAACACATAAAGAGACATTTCTCCTTATTCATTGTCATCTTCTTCCCATGGTCAAAGAAGCTTCCAAGGGTTGTACTCTGCTTCACGAGATAGTCGACATTTTCCTCTTTGCTTCCAAAAAAAAAAGTCAAAAAAACCACAGACTGACATGTGGCATGCTGTTAATAATGTTAGTCATCTCTGTCTGAATAGGACCTAATTGAAGCCATTTTTCAAAAGTTGGGATGCAATTGACACTTTTTTAAAAACGGGTACTAGAATGACACAACTCTACCAAAGTGGGTACCATCCAAGTAATTAAACCAAAATAAACTTTGTATTGTTATAAAATCAAGCTCATAATAGAGAGAAAATGAAAAGGAAGAATAGAGAATGTAGAACAATTATTTTGTGTGTCTTATTACTAATAGAAAGAGTCTTGTTTATAAATACAAAATGTAACCCATAAAGGATACAAATTAAATAATTAATACAAATTTTTAAACCTCATAAAGGGTAATTAATCATATGAGTAACTATAGCAAATCAATCAATCGTATCAATCATATGAGTAAGTGTATCAATCTTATCATTCTATATTTTCAATATAATATTGTTCATTACATATTCTATTTCTCACCCTTATGTAAAGTTACATCATTAAGATGAAGGAATTCAATCTTGTGAACCTATTGCTCAATAGTTCTCCTTGACAAAGACTTTGTGAATAAATCTGCTACATTTTCACATGAACATATCTTTTGGATCTCTATATCACCCTTTTAATTGAACAATGCACTATTATTTTCATATATGGTTGTTGATTCCATTTTTTTTCCAAGGATAGACAACAAATTTGTTGTACATGTTGAATTATAGACCTTAACCAAACACATTAACGATGTACCTCATGTAATGCTAAAATTTTACATGATCTGACGATGTTATTGTGATTATTTGTTTCACAGACAGATATGAAAGTATTGTGCTACCACATGTGAAAAAATATCTTGTTTGTGATCAACTACTATGACAATATGATGATC
>Ga0214543_1013600_pt1 | contig 10114 bp, 5 predicted proteins | sample CNSS2metaG_FD_160094 | JGI IMG/M metagenome (GOLD analysis project Ga0214543, IMG submission 160094) | Root nodule microbial communities from cowpea collected in UCLA plant growth center, Los Angeles, California, USA - CNSS2 | ecosystem: Host-associated > Plants > Roots > Nodule | place: USA...
GGTGGCATTTTTGAAAATTTGAAAACTGGGCTGCCTTATATGCTTCGGTTCATTTGTAACCGAGGCCTAAAGCCCCCTTTATTGCCTCGGTCCTTAAAGACCCGAGGCCAAAAGCCTGACGAAATTGTAAAAATGCCACCGCCTCCTTATAGGCTTCGGTTCAGCTGTAACTGAGGCCTATAAGGCGAAGTAAAATGTCAAATCTGCACTAGTGCATTTTTGGAAAAGGTTTCTATCGCAACAAACACAAAAGAAAATGAACTCTTATAAAATCATTTTTTATTGTACGATCTAGAAGGTGGCATTGAATGCCGCTCTCAAGTTGGTTAATTTGGAACTTCTTACATAAATAATTGATATGGGTCTCTGCACACTAAAAAAAAAAAGATATATAGCATGGGTCATTTTATGGAGGTTAAAAATACCTCCACAAATAAAGATCATATAGACAGATTATGATAGATTTTATAAAAGCTGATAATATAGGGTTTTTTATTTTTTTTAGGAGGTTTATGACCTCTGCAGATTGCAACACATTCTGCTCTAATGAATTCATGTGTTCCCTCCCAAATCAAAAAAGTAATGAATCTTTCCCTTTCACTCAAAAACTTCAGTTCAGAGTGCCAATCGATTTCGCTCCGCGATTAAGCCATGTACTAGCCTCCGTTGCAGCGATCTTCGTCGCGCAAGCTCCGCCGCGTCGTCTCCGTCGTGCCAGCTCTGTCGTGCCAACTCCGTCTCGCGGTCTTTGTCGCGCCAGCTCCGTCGAAAACCTAAGTTCAGAGTGCCAATCGATTCCACTCCGCAATTAAGCCATGTCGTAGCCTCCATTGCAGCGATCTTCGTGGCACCAGCTTCGTGGTGTCGTCTCCGTCGTGCCAGCTTCGTGGGTGCTTTTGAAGGTGCTTTTCTTCTTCTCCCCCATTTCTCTCGTATTTGTATTTCTACTTTGTACTCTATGTACATGTTTCTGTAGATAGAAAAAAAAGGATGCTCGTGCAATTATATTGGGTATGGAATCATCAATAATACAATCACACCAATCATCATTTTTCACAATAGACATTATTGTCACTTGGTAATGGTTTGAGTTGGACCCTTTTTTCATGATTTTGTCTAATCCATTGGGAGCTGATTAGAATTGGCTTACTCATTAGTCGGCGAATTGGTGCTCATAGTCCAAATATTGCTTGATTTTTAGGACTTTTCTTTATATATTATACACACACATAGAACAAAACTCCGGTAATTTTTCTAGATGGTTTTGGTGTTTTTTAATAAGAATTGGTGAACTAATCCAAATTCTATCTCTATCAGTAAGATTAATCCAGTTCACTGATCAACTTGGTTATCCACAGTACTGTTTCAAAGTAATAATGACTATGATATTTTAATGGGTTATTTAATTTTTAGTGTTATCTGTTGTAATAAGTGCCATAGAGGTGGAAAAAGTAATTGTTAATTAATTTGAGACTCTTTTGAAAGTTTGCTTGAATTGGTATAAAATGTAAGCAGTAGCAGAGATACCTTTGACCCCTATTTAGAAATTTTGAGCTCAAAACAATGTCAGGTTTGAGAGTACATGTCCATGCATGAATTGGCAAATGGTTATAATCATATCTGACCCCCCCAACTCACAACCAGTGTTACCTTTTAATAAAAGTGATACACATATATATTACATTTCGATTAGCCTTAACTTTACTCAAAACAATTTCAAAGAACTCAGTATTGTGTCTGATTAACAAAACCATGTTGTGTATTTTTCATACAAGAATTCATTAAACTATTTCAGTTATGTGTTTTTCACTGTTCTTTGGTGAATTAAATCCCAAAAATTCATCAACAAAACTTGTTTCATTGGTGCTCCAAAATACTCACAATGTGTTTCTAAGAGTATCACTTATGGTCAATTAATGTGTTTCTTCACTTTTGTTTTTACTTGCAGCTGTCAATGGACTCATCACCTAATCTCAACTAGCATCCTGGTTTTATTCTCTATCTCTTTATTCATTTGTCATTTGTCATGTTTATGTGGCCTATATTATTAAAACTAGCATTATTTGTGTGGCCTACATAGAAGAACAACTACCATCTGTGTCTTTATTCTTGTCTTTATTCTGCAGAAAATTTAAAAATTGTTCTAAAGTATATCCTAATACTAAAACTTACAAAACAATATTATAACAATGATAACAAACCTAAATTTCCCTTTAGAGCATATTCTGTAATCTGTATTCAGTTCTTTGTCATTATGCATTGGGCATTGGCCTTTCAGTTACTTCTGCAAATAGTTTCAAATATTGCTAATTCCTGGGAAAGTTATGTTGGTTTGGATTGGTTTGGTTACATGGAAAGTTTGGACATTTGATGTTTTACTAGCTGGTTGGTGGTAATCTTTTCTGTTAGCCGGTAGTAGCATAAATTTCAGTTATGGGTTCCTGATAGAAAATTACACTAATCTCCCATGCTTTATATCTAGAACCATTTGTAATGCTTTGTAAATAAAAGTAAGGTAGATGTATGAAATTCATTTGTCTAAATAATCATTGTTAACGAATACAAACAATAATATAAAATAAGGGATGTAGTTCAACCACTACTCTTAAACTTGCATCCTTCTACATTACTATTATTTCATATTTCTTTTATTACTTCTGACCAACAGCTTGTCATTGAAATAACACAATTTTTAATGTGGTTATGAGTCTGTAGTATATTGATTCAATTACAAAAATGGGGATAAAGATAAGCAATAGGAAAGGAAGACTGTCTCTATCCCTACGAATGAGGAAGCAACACTACTGGAAAAATCCTGATTACAGACATATATTTGTATGAAAATATTTAAGAAAGAAATTCATGCATATTCTTCTTTTAAATGTTTTTGGCATGAAATTCATTTGGTTTTTTATAAAAAAAAAAATGTATTTAGCAGAAAATTTAAAAATTGTATAGTAAAAAATTTCTGCATCAAATACAAGTAGATTTTCTTATTTAAAATTATTTGCAAACAGAGATGTTATAATTACCTACAAATTAACTTATGTATATGTCTATTATATAACTTCTTTTTCTAATAAAACTTTGCAGGAAAAGTATTAAAAATTGAGAATTATTTGTTAAATATAAATTTGTAGATAATGACATTGTAACAACCTAAGAAAATAGAATATTTGTACTTTCTTTGATTCTTACAATTAAAGTATTAAGTAAACCTAGTTCTATGGAGTGAAGAAATATACACAAGCATGATAATAGAGTGTAATTGGAGTCCTTTTACTGTCTAAAGTATTTCCAAATACATGAGATTAATAAAATCTTTCAAAAGGCAAAATAGGACTAATAATTTATACCATATTAAATACCTAGGTAAATTACTTCCAAAAGAAACTCATTCCATTGCACTCAATATACTAGCTAGCATCATCACCCTGCACCATGCTTATTGGAATCGATCATTACAAAAGAGACACGACCCCACAAACAATGCAGCTAATGAAAACTTTGAGTAAACATGACCCCAATTTCTACCGCTTCTCTTCTTCACATTTCAAATTCGTTTCACTCTCAATAATAATAATTGCTCCTTTCTAGATGACTATTTTGGTCCTCCTCCTGGATACCTATCAATTTGAATTTGGTGTGCGACTATTCAATTTTGGATTGCAGATTCTAATGGTTTTGTTTAACATCATTTCAATGAGGGAGCGGAACTTGGGATTTCATGCAGAATGACATCAACAAGCTCAAGAACATTCAGGAAGGTCTGCCTGAACTTCAATTCAGCTCTTGGACTGCATGATCCTAGTGAGCTCAACAGTTCAACTCGTGATTTCAGTCTTTTACGGTAAGTTGTTGCATGGGTTTGATTGATCCTGATTTCACTCCAATCATTAATCATATTTTTTAACACAATAAGCCAAATTAAATTCTGATTTATAGTGTATAATCATTTACTTCATTCACAACTCATGGTTCTTTTTATTTGGTGCAGCATGGATTTTCATAAACAAGAATCATAGTGACTTCTCATTAATCTGAAATTGAAGGAGCATCATTTGGCAGTCACTTCTGAAAAGGTAATTAAGTTTCAATAAACCATGATTCTTTAAGGAATTGGTACAGTTCTCCCCATGCATTCTTTATATCTAGTTTTCACTGTTGTGATTCACTTTTGGTTTCTCATAAATATATGTAGCCATGCCAAAGGTGAAGCGTTTCCGAAATCCACAGAAATCATCACTTCAGCCTCCGGCTAATTCTTTACCATCAATAAATCTTGCACCAACAAATGAAACCTCATCACACACTTCAATGAGCACTACACCACCAATAGATTCCTCATTGCCCACTAAGAACTCACAGCAACCCGAAACATCTACAAAACATGTTCAATGTGAATCTTCATCATATTGGACTGTTCATGCAATAGGTATATGTCATATTTATTTTTACATGACCATAATTTTTAAAATTTTACTTATGGTTAAGTAAGTTGTTTTATGGTTAAAGACTTAGAAGGAGTTATCAAGAAAATTAAGGTGAAGGTCAGAGAAGTAAATAACTTACCTCGTGGGGAACGCATCATTGTGGACTTTGATGAGTTAGGCATGGCAATTGGTGAATATCTTTTGTAAATGTTACATTTACTCAAATGTTTACAGTTAAGGTACAAGAGGATCATCTGGTGGTAGCAACATTTAGGGTGTTGATGATGTTTTTTAGGATGAAACTATTTTAGTGTATTATGAACTTTGAGTAAGTATGGATTAAGTTGTAATTGTTTCAATTTAAATTTCTTTTATGTTAATATGTTGATTTTGAGAATCAAAAGTTCTAATGATATATATTTGAGCACTTTGATTGAAGTATTTGATTGAAGTTTACAAAAAATATTGTTGATGTAAAAATATAAGTACCTCAAATGATGACATACATTGTCAAGTATAGTAAGAAATTCTAATTACAAACAAAATATTGTTTTTTTATGAGATTTGAATAATGCAAGAAAAATACAATAATAAATCTACAAATTAAATAATACAAACGAAACAAGTTAAAATTTTTACAGTATAATCCTCAAATTGAAGAGGGTATTAACCCCCACAAAAAAAATGAAAAATAGGAATTTTGGAATCAAATAAGTTTATGGAAATAAAGGAGGTTTTAAATCTCCACAAAATAATAGTCATGAATAGGAGATCCATTAAAAAACTTCCACAATATAAATCTGGTACCAGGGGTTATAGAAAACCTCCACAAATAACTTATGGGGAACCTATCTATGGAGGTTTGAAAAACCCCTGCAAATTATTTTGTGGAGGGTAAAAACCCCCGCTAAACGAAATTAAAACCTCCACAATTTAGCTTTTTTTTTATAGTGGCATGTTATTCATGCATGCCTATTGTTCGGTATTGGGCTCCTTTCCTATGTGGAGAAAAGGCCCAAAACTTGAGAAGCTCATATCTCACTTAACCTAGAGGAGAGGGGGCTGCAAAATAAATAGAAAGACAGAACAATAGAGTCAGAACACACTGAAAACCCTAACCCATAGAGGGAGAGGTAGAGGGAAATTTTGTTCACGTTTTTCACAGAGCTGCCACCGTAAAATTGGCGTTGCAAATTCGTTCACCATTGGATCGGACTGAAATTTTTACAGCAGGTTCGAAACTCATTGTTCTTCATTCTAACTGGTCGGATCGTTGATACGAGGTCTGAGTTGGGAGATATTAATTTCGCACTGCAATAGTGATTTTATAGATTTTTCTTCTCGTGTTCTTCTCTATTTGAAAGCTTTGTTGCTTTGTTTTTTGATTGGGTGTTGGCACTAATTTTTCTATCGATAGAGACTCTTTTGTACTCTTGTTGATCATAGTGGAGCTTTTTCTTTGGTCTGGACGACTCGTGATTTTTACCCTTGATTAGAGGGGTTTTCCACGTTAAAAATCTTGGTGCCTTTATTTGTGCATGTGGTGATTTAGTGTTTCTGCTCTTTGATTGTTGTTCCTCATTGATTCTTGCAAGTTAGGGGAAATTATATTCGTTGCATTCTCTGGTATATTGTTTGTGTTGTTGTTTTCCCCATCACCTATCTATGTATTGTCGGTATCACTTCTCTGTTAATCATAATATATCAATATACTTTCCTTTTATAAAATATTTCTTTCCCTCTCTTCAGTTTATATTACAGAACTTAGAACAAATGGGTAAAGTGTTTTAATGGTGATTTTTTTTGTTGAGAAGTGTATCGGTCTCGAATCTCAGGGAGACGAAAACCAAGAACAAACTACCCATCTGGCTCTTACCCTGATAGATATGGTTTTCCCTTTTCTAGAGTTCAGTAGTTCTGGTTCCAAAAAAAGGTCTCTCATTCTCTTATTCTCTTCTCCTTTATATAGGTCTCCTACCTACGTGATTTATAGGAAGACATTCTCCCATTCTCTTCCTCTCTTCTCCTTTATATAGGTCTCCTACCTACCTGATATATGGAACTAAGTCCTATTTTTTCGCTGGATATTGTCATAATCGAGATCGTGGTGGGATGGCGAAAATAATTTAAAAAATACAAAGGAGTCGCCACCATAGTTTATTATGGAAAACTATAGAAAAATCTTAGAAAAGAATAGTCTTCGAAACCAAATTTGAGTTCGGGAGTCGGTTACGTGTGGGGAAGGTATTAGCACCCCACAACACCTGTCTTAAGACGGTTCCCTCTTTAATTAAGTGTTTTGATTATCAAGCAAGTCTGAGACTTCACATGACATTCAAAACTTATATAAAAGAAAATATAATTTTTTATTTATTTTATTTATTATTATTATTATTTTAGAGAATTAAAGCCTATTAAAAAAACACCTTTTTAATTACCAAGATAAAAATAAGAGGAAAGAGAAAGGTTGAGCACATCAATGACAAACCCAAAATCATCTAACATGAGAACCCCGAACACATTTAATCATACAACAGTTCAAACGATCATATATTTGATGTTATAAGAGAATCATGAAAAGCATTAGGAGCAAAGAAAATTTACCTTAGGGTGACCCCTTTTGTGTGTCTGCTTTGTAATACAAAAAAAGAGGGGTTTTTCGAATTTTTTTTTTCTGTCCCTTGCATTGGAGAAATTTTGTACTTATATAGACACCTTGGGGTACCCCTGAAATCCTAGTCTTTAATTATAATAAAATATATGAAGAAGGAATTGGTCCTGATGAAACCTATTATAGAAATTAAATAGTCGCATAATATCCACGGTGTTGATTATAATTATTAACGAAATATTGTCTGTAATTACTAGAATCATATTTCCCGTCACATAAAGATCGTGATCAAATCATAACATATTTTTCATACAATTGATTCTAATTATTACCAGGAATATTTTCTTTTAACTATTAAAATTGTACCATTCTCTAAAAGCATTATTATCGGGAATATTTGCTTCTATTTAAAATAATACCTTCCCAGACTGACAATGCAAAGAAACACATCACATAAGTGTAAATGCAAGATATGTATTCAAATTATTATAAAAAAGATTGCTCCTAATATTATACTTTTCTCTAAAAACAGAAATTATGAAACGTATTGTTCTAACATGTCATGTGAAGAGTGTAAATAGCAAAGAGTGTAAAATGTCATGTGAAAATATATACAAAAAATTTGGACTCATGAAAAGCGTGTGATAATTAAAAATAATTAGATTCTCCCTTCTCTTGGTTTTTTTCTTCTTTTCTTTTTTTTTCTCTTTTTTTTTCCATGGTAGAATTAAAGTTAAAAAACCTACCGGCAATCAAAACATATTTTTTATTTTATTTTATTATTTATTATTATTATTTTATATATTATTATTATTATTATTATTATTATTATTATTATTATTATTATTATTATTATAACAAAACAAATGCATTTACCCGAACGAAATTGGGTGTTGACAGCTGCTCCTCTTTACTTAGATTTGACTAGATAATATGAAAGTGAAATTTTCATATTATCATAGTAAAAGATAAGTAAAGATAAAAGCACTAATTTCGTTCGGGTTTCAAAAATGAAAAAAAGAGAACTCGATCATTGCCTCGTAGAGGGCCGATATAACAAAAGAAAACATGCACTTGACCATTGCCTCACGGAGGGCTGATATAGCAAAAGAAAACCTGCACTCGACCATTGGCCCGCAGAGGGCCGAGATACCAACAGAAAACCTGAACTCGACCATTGCCTCGCAGAGGGCCGATATAACAAAAGAAAACCTAAACTCGACCATTGCCTCGTAGAGGACCGATATACCAAAAGAAAACCTAAACTCGATCATTTCCTCGTAGAGGGCCGATATACCAAAAGGAAACTTGAATTTGACCATTGCCTAGTAAAGGGCCGATATTGAAATGAAAGTTTGTAACCATTCTGTGAAGAGGGTTCTAATATGTGAAAGTCAAATTGAATTTTGTGAATGCATGAATGAATGAGAATCATATTTGTTCTTGACAAATCATGTGATAAGTGTATACTTGAATCTCTAGATGGACAAATAATATGAAACCCAAAAAGTTGCCCAGGGTTATATACATGAAGTAAAATAGACGACTCAGATGAATTGGTTTGGGAACCTTGTTTAACGTAAAAAAAAATGTGTATAAAAAATGATGGCAATGTGTGAAAACTTTGACTAGCATAGAAACAATGTGTAGAAACATTGGCAAGGTGTGGAAACCTTGGCTGACTTAGAAACAAGGTGTAGAAACCTTGGCAAGGTGTAGAAACCTTGACTAACGTAGCTACAAGTTGAACCTTGGCAAGGTGTGGAAACCTTGACTTACATAGAAACAAGGTGTAGAAACCTTGGCAAGGTATGGAAATTTTGACTCACATAGAAACAAGGTGTGGGAACCTTGGCAAGGTGTGGAAACCTTGACTTACGTAGAAACAAGGTATGGGAACCTTGGCAAGGTGTGGAAACCTTGACTCATATAGAAACAAGGTATAGGAGACTTGGCAAGGTGTGGAAACCTTAGCAAGGTGTGGAAACCTTGGCAAGGTGTGGAAACCTTAACTCATATAGAAACAAGGTGTGGGAACCTTGGTAAGGTGTGGAAACCTTGACTCACTTAGAAACAAGGTGTAGAAACCTTGGCAAGGAGGGGGAACCTTGACTCACATAGAAACAAGGTGTGGAAACCTTGGCAAGGTGTGGAAACCTTGACTGACACAGGAGAACCATGATGATTATAATTAGATATATTATTATTTTTTCATTTTTTTTTGAAAAAGAAAGATTCGACAACCACTCATATGAATGAAGATGGTTTTGATTCGCAAAAGTTACAAGAATTTTTTTATTTCATAAAAAGAACTATGATGCATGTACATGATGCATGATGATTAAGACATGTTATGAAATTTTCTTTTTGAGCATTTAGATGATTTATGCATACATGAATATGCTAACATAATATGATATGTGCATGAATATGCTAATATGATATTTGCATGAATATGTTGGCATGTATGTGACTTTTTTTCTTTTTGAACCAAATACTACATGGAACCTAATTTTTCTAACACATGTTTGGATATTTTTTTGTTTGACAATTGATGTCATGTATATGAATGCATGCATATGCTAACACCTGGTATGAATTTTCTTTTTATGAATGCATGAGTATGTTGATGCTTATTATGACATTTTTTTTTACATTTACATTATATGGGCATAAAAATGCTGACACATGCTATGTATTATTTTTTTTAACATTGATTATGATGTGTGATAATGCTGTTATGTTTATTTCGAGCATGTATGATGAATGATAATGTTGGCATCACTTATGGATTTTCTTTTTGAACACTAACAATATTAGTGTATGATGCACATGTTATGATTTTTTTTTTTTTGCATGAACAAAGTTGAAACTTTGATGTATGAATTAATGTATGAATGCATGATGAAAGTTCCTTTGTTTGTTAATTTTTTTTCTTTTCACAAAAATGAATGATGTATGTATGATTAGATATGAATCTATGCATGAAGCATACCCTTGTGTATTTTTCACCTTTTACATTGTATCAAACTTATTTCAATTGATCCCCAATTTGTTGTTATTTTTAGAT
>Ga0214543_1013605_pt1 | contig 10112 bp, 3 predicted proteins | sample CNSS2metaG_FD_160094 | JGI IMG/M metagenome (GOLD analysis project Ga0214543, IMG submission 160094) | Root nodule microbial communities from cowpea collected in UCLA plant growth center, Los Angeles, California, USA - CNSS2 | ecosystem: Host-associated > Plants > Roots > Nodule | place: USA...
CTGCCTTTTTGGTTGCTCAAAAGGTTATCATCACCTCTCAGTATAATGACCTTGGACAATATATTTGGGAATCCCAACCCGATGCCTCTTTTATTGTTACCAAGGATATTAATGCCCAACACCTCTCAAGAGGAACCAAAATCACTCTCTTCCTGAAGGATGATCAGGTACATAAATTAACTTTTCCCCCTTTTTCATGTTATTTTCTTTGTTAACTCATTTTTCTCTTCATTAGTTGGACTACTTGGAAGAGACTACCATCAAGAATCTAGTTAACAAACATTGCAAACTCATTATCCATCCCATTTACCTTTGGAGTGAGAACACCAAAGATCATTGGCAACAAATTAACTTTTGGCATAGACAAGAGATGGAGAACAAGTTTCTGGCCCAAAAGCTTCATAACCACTTACCTGATGATCTTGCATTCTCGATTCTTTTCAAACTTCCTTTGAAATCTCTCAAGAGATTTGGAAGCCTATGTAAATCATGGGCCCTCTTGTTTGAAAATTCACTTTTCGTAAATCTCTTTCAAATTAATTTCATATCTAATCATCATTGTTTTTACAATGATACATCTGTCATTCTATGTCTCAATGACGAGATTAATTATAAGCCCTCGTTATTTTTACTTTCTGGTGACATGTTTCAAAATGTCGACAAATTAAATTGGACAAATCCACTAGAGGGTCGTTGTTTTGAAAATAAGATTGTGGGTTCTTCTAGTGTTAATGGAATTCTTTGTTTTTCCCTACATAAAAACCGATCTGTGTATTTATGGAATCCGGCTACTGGTGAACTAAAGGTCATTCCTCGCAGTCCAACTGAGTGTGTGCCATTTCATGTCCAGGCTTCAACGACATATTTGGGCTTTGGTTATGATTGCATTAGAAATGATTATAAGGTGATTAGAAGTGTAGAACCTGGTACGTGGGAGGACGAAGATTATACTGAATGGGATTACACACCCTTATATGAGATTTATAGCCTTAGAAGTAACACTTGGCGGAAAGTTAAAATTGATATGACAATTTATTTAGAATGTGGTATTGATGGTAATTTCTACTTTGATGGAATGTGCCATTGGTTATGTCGAACCGAAAATGATGTGTACTTGGTATCATTTGACATGAGCAATGAGGCATATTACACAACCCTCACACCATTAGACATACCTTTAGACATATGTGATGATTTTAATATGGATTATGTGCAACGATACTTGTTTCTCTTAAATGGATCAATTGCTTTGATGTCATATTATGAATGTACAAGTACCTTTTACATATCAATTTTGACTGAGCTTGGTAAGAAAGAAACATGGAATAAACTATTCACTCTTGGACCCTTACCTTGTAATGCAAGACCTATTGGAGCAAGGAGTATGGGCAATATTCTCTTCGAAACACATGATGGTGAACTAGTTTGGTTTGACTTAAGTACTCACAAAATTACAAAGGTAGGTGTCAAAGCACATGGTGGTATGTTCTCCATGGTAATTTATAAGGAAAGTCTTCTAAAAATTAAAGGAATAAACAATTAATTTTATTTTAGGTGACTTATGACTTGTTATTAGAATTTTCTCTTGTATATGTTCAAAGTGACTTGACAATTTTGAGTTATAATTAAGTGTATCATATGAAGAGGAGGGATTTGCTCCTAGCTAATTGCATCAAGAATGGTTGAACGTGTCTCTACTCAAATAATTGTCCCGAACATCCGGAATAAATTGCATCTCATACAAAGCTCCAAAAAATATTTGATAATACTCAAATCGAAGATTTTTGCATCTAGAATCCAACACAACCCTAATCATCTCATTTAAAGATTTGTAAAAGAAGCTATAACAGAAACAATTAACAAACATCTTTGAATTATGCTGGTCCTGTCTTTGCAAACTACATTCATCTAAAAATAATTTGATCTATAAGGTCTTTTCAAGTTTGAGCAATTTTTTTTAAGCAGCATCAAACTATAAAAAGATTAAATAATTATAATTTATACTAAATATCAATATAAAAATGATCGTATGTTAATTTAATCTAATTAAACATTTTTTAAATAAAAAAGAAATCAGCAAAATATCGTAAGATTAAATAATTCAATTAATTATAATTTATATTAAACATTAATCTAAAAATTATTATTGTTAACTTTAAATAATTAAATATTAATTCTTATTTTTTATATGAAACTGAAAATTTATTAAGTTTTTCACAAACCAATAACATTTAATGTATGAGTCAAATAATAAATTTTAAAATATGAATTAATGTTGGCCAATTTATTATCTGAAATTATTAGTCAGATAATAAAATTTAATGTTGAACAATGGATTATGGAAAATCTAAGTTGGGTTGGCCTCTAACTCTTATGTTAAATTTTAAATGGTAAAAATTAAGAACCAATTTATACATAGTGTCAATAAAAGAAGAGGTTATTTAGGTTATTTGTCGAATAGTGAAAGCAGTGGAATTACAGAAACGAGTTCTTGTAGTGTCGAAAGAGAAAGAAACTCGTGGGAAGAAAATAACAGCAAATGAAAATAAAAAAGCTATAAGTTAAAGGTTCATTTAGCGTTAGTTTTAAATTGATTTTATGTTAATGTAAATTTAAATTTTTAATAAGACAGTGCCAGTTTTAGATAACCACTAGGAAATATATCTCATTATAAAATACAATTTCCACTTGTTGAATATTAGTTAGTTTTAAAACTATAAAAATCGATCATTTGAATCAATAATGAATTTTTAGGCAAATTGCTTAAGATACACAAAGTCATTATTAGATACTGATTCGGTATAAAGAAACAACAAACTCAAGATAATGAAATGTTACACGAAATCATCCACCTCATGAAAGACAAGAAGAAATTTAAGAAGGAGGGAACAATTTAATACTACCAAATTTAAGGAGAATGAATCAATCTTCAAGTAGTATGAATTTAAAGAGAAATCCACTTTAAGAAGAAGGGTATGATAGAGGATTATCTCATATTCCAATACAACAGTTGGCATTCAAAAGGAGAATCCAATGGAAACACACTTATAGAGTAGTTTAGAAAATTAAAAATATTTTGTAATTTTTTTGTAATTTTAAAACATTTTGTAGTTGTTGATGGAGTTGCTAGACGACGAGTTAGTGGGCGATCTATACTCGCTAGACCAAATGTTTAAGTCTATTTTAAAATTTTAAAATTATTTTAATGTTTTAAAACTTTCTTTTAATGTTTTATTTTAAATTTTAAATATTATTTTACTTTAAAATTATGAAATCTCCACTTGTCAAACATTATTTTACTTTTAAAACAATGAAAATCGATAATGTGAACTTCTAAATAAAACACTTGGACAACTTATTGAATTAATCCGAAGGTAACCTCTGCATTTGGAATGAACTACTCTGAGCTTTTTGTGTGCATTTTTTGTCTTTTAAGTGACTTATGTCCAAAGTGGCTTGACAATTTTGATTTGTCATTAAGCATATAAGATGAATAGAAGGGGTCAGCTCCCAGCTTTGCTAATTGAACCAAGAATGGTTGAACCTTGCTCTGCCCTAAGTAACTGTTTTGAACTTCCAGATTAAATAGCATCTCATACAAAGGTTCAAAAAGTATTTTATAATACTCAAATTGAAGCTTTTAACATCTAGCAACCAATACAACGCTAACCATGTCATTTAGAGATTTGTAAAAGAAGCTCTAACTGACACTGTTAACGAACATATTTAAGTTATTTAAGTTATGTTGGTCTTGCCTTTGCAAACTACGTTCATCTAAAAATAATTTGATCTATATAGTCTTTTCAAGTTTAAGCATAAACATTTTTTTAAGCAGCATTGAACTATACAAAAATTTAATAATTATAATTTATACTAAGTATCAATATAAAGATGATCATATGTTAATTTAATCTAATTTAATATTTTTTAAATAAAAAAGAAATCAGCAAAAAAAATGTAAGATTAAATAATTTAATTAATTATAATTTATATTAAACATTAATCTAAAAATAATTATTGTTAACTTAATCTAATTAAATATGAATTCTTACTTTTTATATGAAACTGAAAATTTATTAAGTTTTTCACAAATCAATAACATTTAATGTTATGAGTCAAATACTAAAATTTAAAATATGAATTAATGTTGGCCAATTTATTATCTGAATTTATTAGTCAGATAATAAAATTTAATGTTGAACAATGGATTCTGTGAAACCCAAGTTAAGTTAGACTCTAACTTTTATGTTAAATTTTAAATGGTAAAAATTAAGAACCAATTTAGACATAGTGTCAATGCTTATTTAGGTGTGAGTTAGGACTTAGATATGGTTAATGGATAATTAACATTTGTAGGAGTGAAACTTTAGAAAAAATTCATCTAGCTCTTAAAAAAATAAGAGGAAATTGAATGATTAATGTAGTGGTGAATCGAAAAGATTTTAATTTGCTCTTATTTGCTTCATTTGTTTATTTTTCTTTGAATCGTAATAAATCAAATATTGAATGAAATTTAATTGTTGGAGTTTATTGTATGTTTTACTTGTACTACTAGTATTTTAAAGTTCACAAAAAATAACTTGATTATTTTCATTAGTCTTAAGAATAGTTTTTTGGTTTCTTGGACAAAGAACATTAAATAAATATAATAATACAATTATAAAATTATTTTACTTCAATAGACAACGAAAAAATCGGTCTTTCACAATATAAAACATTTTTTTATTTAACTTAACACGTAGTGACTGCATATATTATTACGAATTTTATGGTTTAATTATTTAAAAATCAACATGATATATAAATAGTTAAAGAACTTCAATATAATTCGTGAACAAATATATGAAATAAATTTAAACAAATAAATAAATTGGTCAGTAACATAATGAAATTTTCTTTTCTAGTGTTTTTCACACTTATATATTAATTTATAATTTTATAACTAGACAGAGGTATTTTCCTAAATTAAATTGTTAACCTGTTGTGGGTAAGAATTTTTCACACGTTGGCCATTGTTCCTTTTGCATGTTGAATGTCACTGATAAACTCTGTACTTTACAATGCCTTCGCTTGTCACAGGGATTGATAGTCTTCCAACATCTCAATCTTTAATGCCTTAAGTTTAAGCAATATTTGAGATTCCCATAATATATTCTCTCACATTTTGTTTGCCTTGATACATCATGAAAATCAACAACGAAATCTTGGCACTTGTTATCTCCTCAAAGATAACACCCCTAAAAACCTTCATAAATGCCATGCTTGATGATCATAAAACTCATGCAATTTGAGCTATTCCATTTCTTATATTTTTTCCTCTTTAGAGATACTAGAGAACTTAAGAGAATGGGGTTTGTCAATCCTTAACGCAAGGTCAAGATTCATCCGGCCAAAAGCAATTTTCATGTTCTCTTTCCATTCCTTAAAATTTGTTTCATTAAGAACCAATACTAAGTTCACATTTAGCAAATATTAAAGCAATACTAACTCAAAAAATAATAAAATAAATAATGTAATTATGTTCAAATATAAAAAAAATTATCAATACATTCAAATAATGTCATAACCCATCTCAAGACACCTAATGCACCATCAATATCAAGTTTCTGCACATTAATATTATTGTTGTAAGGGTTAAATATGTTTTTGGTCCCTTAACTTTCAGTGAATTTTGGAATTAGTCCATCTCGAAACTTTGGACCAATTTAGTTCTTCATCTTTCGAAATACGTGGATTTAGTCCTTTTAATCAAATTTTATTAGGTTTATTTAATGTTTCGTACGCATTTCAGGATTGTATTTAAGTTGTTTATAATGTTGAGATATTTTTGTTTTAATGTTTAGTCAAATACTATTATGAAACACGCATGAAATATCAAATAAACCTAACAAAATTTTATTAGAGGGACTAAATCCATGTATTTCAAAAGATGAAAGACTAAATTGGTCCAAGTTTCGAAATGGACTAATTTCAAAATTCACTGAAAGTAAAGGGACCAAAAATATATTTAACCTTTGCTGTAATGATCAAACATTGATAATAAAACATGTCCAATAACAAACACAGCTTTGAATTGATTTATCATTGACATACAAAACCTCACAATTATCACACATTTACCATCATAGGTGTGTTTGCAATTCGACCAAGCATTAATCTTCCATTGGAATGATCAATACTCACATGGACAAACATAAACAAAAATATTTAACATTTCTCACAAACAATCACTACCACAAAAACGACTTTTGACGTTTTCTATTTTCGACTTTTGGGACGTTAGTGGTAACTTCGACACCTTATCCAATGACGTTAAATTGACGTCATAGTTGAAAATAGACGTTCAAGAACGTCGATCACTTTAGAGTCTGACGTTCCTTAATGAAGGTTACCACAACACAACGACATCCAATTTTCTCCATTTAAAACGAAAATTAGGCAACCTTTGACGTCTATTTGTGCAATAACAAACATCAAATGCTATACCTTTTTTTGAATTTTTGTTTATATTTCGCACGCAAATATGAAAAGTGGATAATCTTCCAGCATAACTCTGCAAAATTTATCAGCACAAATTATATATCAAAACTAGGGCTATTAACAAAAAAATGTAACTATTAATACTAATGTTGTGTTTGGATGAGGTAATTTAGAAGGGTAATTTAGTTATTTGAAGAATTTAAAATTCTTTATATTAAAAAGACTTGTTTGGATAAAGTAATTAGAAATAAAGTCAATTTAGGGAGATATTTTAAAATAACAACAAAATAAAGGAATTTGAAATACCCTCGACAATATACGGAATATGAAGTTCAATTCCTTTTGACTCAACTCAAGAAGGTCGAGCAGAGTCAGCTTGGGCCAAACTTGAGCCGATTTGATCAAGGACAAACGTCGAGTTGAGTTGGCCCAGCTCGAAGGTGAAGCCGAGCTGTTTTGGATTGATGGTTGAGTCGCGTTGGCAAGAACTGATGGTCAAGCTGAGTCGACCCAAACCAATGGACGAGTTGAGTTGACTCAAGTTGAAGGTTGAGCAGAGTCCACTCGGACCGGAGGTCAATAACAGATGGTCTGGGTCAAAGGTTGAGTTGAAACAACCTAGGCTGGAGTTCGATTCGAGTCGACTAGGGAAAAAGTGAGTCAGCCTAGGACGAAGGTTCAACAAAGTTGGCCTAGGCTGAAGTCGAGCCGAGTTGTTTCAGGTAGAAGGTCAAATTGAATTGGTCTAGGCCGAAGGTTGAGCCGAGTTGATCTGGGAAGAAAGTCGAGTCAAGTCGGTCTGGAACAAAGATAGAGTTGAGTCTGTAACATCCTAGTCAGATATTACTTAAATAAAGAAAATTGTAATTGAGAATAAATTCGAACATAATTATTATTCACCAAACGCAAGAAAAATTAAACTCCTCAATGGTAGTAAATAAAAATTAAGTTGTAAACAATTTATTATAGCTCGAAATCTAAAGCCAACTAGAAATTCAAAATTACAAGTTTCAAAAACATTTCCAAAATAAAATCCCAGTAGTTATTCCTCCGCTTCGTCTCTACACATCATCATCCTCACCTGGAATCACATCTACTCCTGTGTGACAAGCGACACGATCATCGCCAAACACAAACAGAAAGGAAGAGCTTAAAAGAGATAAACATGCATAATTAAGAATATAAACCCCTCACCCAAACTAACTTGGCCGATTTATCATTTTGTCAAGACCTTTGCACCAAAGTGTATGTAGATAACCTTAGTCTCATAACCTAGATGAGATTAGCACATACTCAATCATGGTCTTAGGGATTTCATATGCTTCCACGAACCTGTCTGCTCGTGATTCAACTCTACAAAATTTCCCGCTCGTAATCCAACTCTACGAACCTCCCCGCTCGTAATGCAACACGCATGAACACCACTTGTTATGAACCTACCCTCTCATAACAGCCTCAATTGTGAGCACGGAACATATGAACTTCCCCGCTCATATCCCCACACATGAGTACATTCAATACGAACCTCCTCGTCTGTATTAATCGTGCGTTTACAACTTCATTACGAACATCCCTGCTTGTAATCCATGCAAGCATATCCCAAGCCAAGAACCATCACCACAAGGGATGCAACACAAACACACACTACCACTGCACTATTGTGGTGTGATCAAATTAAATATCAAACGCTAAAAGTTTTGCGACTAAGATTTTTACCAACATTTATTTTTTCCGGTGGCTAAATAATTTAGTGATTGATTTAAGCATTTTTGCAATTGAAAGCGATAGCCGGTAGAATAAAGTAATTTTTATTCGTTTGGTAAAATTTGTAAATTTTTTATTACAATAATATAATAAAATGTGCTATTATAAAAGAATTGCTATTATAAAACGTGTTACAATAATATAATAAAATGTGGTTACAACGATGTGTTTACAATGGCTCTCTCTTCCAAGATGTATACATAGTTATTCTTTGATTAAGAAGAAAAGAGGGAAGTAGGAATTGCTAAGTGTGAAAACACTTTTATGTGATCTTAAAAAGCTTTTATAGGAACATTGCTGTGTTCATACAATAAAATAGAAAAGTGTTAATGTATTTGTATAGGTGATATTTTTATATAAAATGAAGAGTCTAAAGATGAGAGAGTATTTCCTTAGTTCCCTTACCCTTATTCATTGTATATTATTTGAACGAAAGAATGAGAGATTTGTAAACAAATTCTTAACTGTTTCTTCTTCTTCTTCTTCTTATTATTATTATTATAATAAGAAAGAAAAGTAAGCAGTAATATAAGTATGAGAGGATGTTCCATAGAATAACATAACATAGTAACATTCAAATATTATTCAAATACATAATAGATTTGTTTACGATGAAATAACCACACATAATGCAATACAAGAGTGAAAATTTTAGGAATCAGAAAGAACATAACATATGAAATACCAAGTTGATCTCAGCTTGGCAGGAGAAAACAAGATACAACATCCAGTTGTGTGGTATATTATTGAAGAAACAGTAGCTCTGGTTTACAACCACTCCCTGTAGCACAGTTGATGAACTGGGGGATATTTTTGGTGTTCAAACATAATCTTATTTCTACGAGATGATTAGGATATTGTCTTGAACACTTTATTTGTGGTTTAACACCAATGGATGTGCTTATGGCCGAGATGAAATCATTTATGGGGTACTCACCACCAGGTGAAATACCTGCATTTTCAAGTATTGCTGTGAGATTGTTTCTTCTGTAAATGTCTAATGCCAGATTGAAGAAATCAAACGGTTTCATATTAGAGCAGGACCCATGATCTATCCATTGACGAGACCAAAACTTCAAGTCATTTCCAAAATAATCTGGCCAATCTTGTTTCAGCTCACTTTCTATTGCTGCGATCTAACAATAAAATAAATAACAATCTAATTATATTCTTTCCAATATATCATCTCTCCAATAACATAAATTTAAATGGAAACCTTACCTCAGATATCTGTAGTACTTGAGAAGAACAAGTCCTTGGCTGTGGGTTGGTATAATTGGACGGCCACAGGCCGTGTATAGTAAACTTCCTTAGTTTTGCTTTTCCTGCATTACAGGGTATTGCGCTGCAGAATCCCGCTGGCCATGTCTCTGCGACTGTCCAATGGTCGAATGCCTTGCTACAATCATAAAATAAAAAAAACACAATGAGAACAAAAAGAAAATTAGTCATTATGAATTAATTTTATGAAGAATGTGGAGAATGATTTAGCCAATGATGTTTATTTATAGTGCCATGTAAAAGCTTATTAATTAAACAAAGTTGCCAAATACGCTTTATTAATTTTTGTAATTCATTAATTACACAAAATCAAATTTTAATCTAAAATCTGTTAATATAACTTGTATCAAAATTAAAAAGACTATCAAAATTATTTTTCAATACATTTTGTTTTATTAATGACTTTCTTAATATTTAAATTTAATATATATATTACCAATTTTATTTTAAACTATGTACAATTTCAACTTATGATTTTCTTTTTTTTTTTAATTTGTAGACATAGTGTAAATGCCAAGAAAGACCCTAATTAATTTTAAACATGGCTCATGGTTGCAAAGTATGGGACACATGTGATTTGTGCTTTG
>Ga0214543_1013606_pt1 | contig 10112 bp, 7 predicted proteins | sample CNSS2metaG_FD_160094 | JGI IMG/M metagenome (GOLD analysis project Ga0214543, IMG submission 160094) | Root nodule microbial communities from cowpea collected in UCLA plant growth center, Los Angeles, California, USA - CNSS2 | ecosystem: Host-associated > Plants > Roots > Nodule | place: USA...
ATAAAAAAAAATATATATATATATATATATATATATATATAAATATATATATATATATATATATATATATATATATATATATATATATATATATATATATATATGTGATAGCTGCACATAATATATGAAGAAGATATTTAATATGTTTATGGGATTTTGATACATATATGCAGATTGAACTCACTGCACCAAAAGAAGTTGCAAGTCAATGCCCTCTAAAATCTTTCAAATTCCTCAAAACTAAGGAAATTCCCACTGGATTCTTTGAGATCAAATCTGGATCATCAAACATTCGAACACCTTGGTGGTAAGATTTCTACTTCACATGAGCCAAAAGTTGAAACTTAATTTTATCAAAGAAAAAGAGAAGAAGATAACTTAGATGAAAAGAAAAGTGGAAGTTTAATTTTAAAAATACAACTTGTGTAATGGTTGGCTTCTGGGTGCAGACGTACATGCATGCACAATGTTCAATGTGTGGGGCACGATAATAAATATTAATAACAGTTCGGAGGCTTCAAAGGGCGGCGAAAGTTTTGTGATTTGGTTAGAGTTAGGTTGTCTTACACATGTGTACATATCCTTAGTGGGGTGGTTTTGTGACAGTGATGCTTCTATTTGGTTTCAAGTGTACTTTTCAAGTTTATCAACACAATTTGTTGCTAATGAAAAAGAAAAATGACGTTTTCATAAAGAAATATAAAAAAAAAAAAACTACTTAAAAGTAGCATATGAAAGTTATAGATGTTTAATAGTTGCATGGATTTGGTTGGTGAAATAGGGATGCAAGTGCTGTGTATGGAAGCAATGGAGAAGTTTTGCAGAAAGTGAGGACTTTCAAAGATGGAAAGGTAAAGATATCAAAGAATGGAAACCTTCTGCATAACGAAAATGGAACAGCAATTGCAGGTGACATCCGCAACAGTTGGGCTGGTGTTTCAACTCTGCAATCCCTTTTCATTCAAGAACACAACGCAGTTTGTGATTCTCTCAAGGTATAATAATCGTAAATTTCATCATGGAAAAAAACAGTAATTAATGAAAAGAAAACACTAACTAAATACCTGTTTTTCATTGCAATCTTTCAGAAATATTACCCTCATTTGAATGATGAAGAGCTTTATCGCCATGCAAGATTGGTGACTTCAGCTGTGATCGCAAAGGTTCACACCATTGATTGGACTGTGGAGCTTCTTAAAACCGATACTCTACTTGCAGGGATGCGTGCAAATTGGTAAGCCTCTCAGCACCACACAATTTTCTCACTGTTTTTTTTATTTATATTGAAAATGTAAAACAATTTATTTATGTTTTTTTGAAATTATTGTTTGTATTTCAGGTATGGGCTACTGGGGAAGAAATTTAAGGATACATTTGGACATGTTGGTGGATCCATCTTGGGAGGATTTGTTGGTATGAAGAAGCCAGAAAATCATGGAGTCTCATACTCTTTAACTGAAGAATTTGTGAGTGTCTATAGAATGCACTCACTCCTACCTGATAACCTGCAACTGAGAGACATATCTGCAACTCCTGGCCCAAACAAATCACCACCAGTAATCAAAGAGTATGATTATAAAATCTTATATCATAGTCAATGACTGAACTATTATAAATGGTTAATGACAAAAGTTTCTCCATTTGGTATTGCAGAATCCCTATGAAAAACTTGATTGGACTACCAGGAGAGAAAACATTAACAGAAATAGGAGTTGAAAGACAACTTGTATCAATGGGTCACCAAGCTTGTGGGGCATTAGAGCTTTGGAATTATCCACAGTTCCTAAGAGATCTTGTACCACAGAACGTGGATGGCACAGAAAGATCTGAACATGTGGACCTAGCTGCTCTTGAAAGTAAGATATTTATATAGAAGTTTATGTATAGTTTTAATCTTAAGATATATACTATATATAGTTATGAACCCTAAAATTATGATGCAGTTTATAGGGATAGGGAAAGGAATGTGGCTAGATACAACCAGTTTAGGAGGGCATTACTGTTGATACCAATCACAAAGTGGGAAGATCTAACTGATGACAATGAAGCGATTGAAGTGTTGGAAGAGGTATATGGAGATGATGTTGAAGAACTTGATCTACTTGTAGGTCTCATGGCAGAGAAGAAAATAAAGGGTTTTGCAATCAGTGAGACAGCTTTTGTAATATTCCTCCTTATGGCAAGCAGGTAAAAGGAATAAAAATCGAAATACTAATTAATATGTTTGTTATAAAATGTTTCTTTAAGAAAAACATATGTAGAAGTTCTTAATTCTAAAGGATTCATTGAGTGTTTTAAAGTGTAATTTTTGGAGATTTGTGAAGTGATTTTGAAAGGGAGATTAATTATAACAATGAATGAAACTTTTTTTGTCAATTTGCAGGAGGCTAGAAGCTGATAGGTTCTTCACGAGCAACTATAATGAAGAAACATACACTAAAAAGGGACTTGAATGGGTGAACACAACTGAGAGTTTGAAAGATGTGATTGATCGTCACTATCCTGAAATGACACACAAGTGGTTGAACTCTTCTAGTGCTTTCTCAGTTTGGGATTCACTCCCAAACTCACCCAATCATGTTCCTCTTTACCTTCGTGTTCCTCATTGATGCAATTTCGATATTATGTGTTTTATTGGGATCTATCTTTTGTTAAGTTTGGATTAATATGTATATTTATATCTTGTAAAACACTATGTTTTGACCTATGTGTATTCTGTCTTAGTTCAATGTATTTGAATTTATTAGTGATTATGACAACATGATGAGAAATTCTAAATTTATACAGTGCAACCGAAAACTTTGTTTACATATGCTTTTATTATTATAATAATTCTAATCCACTTTTATCATAATAAGCACTACAAAAAATATTGATTTGACCAAAGCCAAATAGAACAAAGTTGCCGATTGTGATCTCCGATGAGCAAAGTGAAGCTGTGGGTGTGATCTTCGTCGTGGGTGTCGTTGCCGTAGTTGCTGGAGTCGCTGCTGAGGGAGGGAAGAATTTGTCTTGCATTCTGTTCTCTTTGCGCGTCGTGTGGGTGTGGGTTTTGTGTTGCTCTAGTAGAAGAAGAAGAAGAAGAGCAACAAAGGTCGTATGAGTTGTTTGTTTAGGTTGTTATGACCAAAGAAGAAGATGAACGAAGGTGAGACTTTGTGTTTTGGTTGAAGAAGAAGAAGAGCAAAAATGAAGAGATGAAGAGAAAGGGTCTGTTGAGTGAAGAATGAGAAACACCAAAGGAAACGATCTATCGGGTTGACCCGTCTTATAACCCGACGGGGTTGGTGGGTCAGACGGATGGGTTGAACGGGTTGAGAAATGAAATCCAGCACCCTTTTTCTTTAGCGGGTCAGTTCAGCGAGCTAAACTCGTTTTAACATTCCTATTTTTAAATTTCACCAAATCAATTTTATTTCGTATCAAAATCAAATCTTTTTAGCGGTGCATTAATAAAAGTAATGGATTTTAAGTTGTTATTAAGCATAGAATAAATTTCCATATTAAGTATATATATGTATTCATATGTATTCATGTGTATGTATGATTGAACTAGAATTATAACTTCTCAATGAAAGGTGTTTGTGTGTCATTTTTTGTGTACCTTAGTTCTTCTTTTGGCTCAATTTTCTTGTTTAATTTGTCTTTAGATGTTGTTTGATAAATTATAGAAATAAAGTATATTTATAAATCATCTTTACTTTTCATTAAGTAAACATAATATTTTTTAGTCAACCAAAATAAATATAAATGTCATTTTTATTTATATCAATAGAAAATTTATTATGATTTTTCTAACTTCCAACTATTTTACTCTTATTTTGTACTTCCCGATGTGATTTAGTGTGTAACATTGATTAATATACCTATATCTTTTCCTTTAAAAGAATCAATGCTCAATACTATCTACCTCAGGGAGTACAAAATAGGAGTCAAATTGTGAGAGTTAAAATATCATTGTCCTTTTATTTATATCAATAGGAAGTTCATTATGATATTTTTATTTATATCAATTGGAAGTTAATTACGATATTGGTGTACATTAGTTTTTGCTAAAAAGTTTTTTTTTTTGTCGGCAAAAATATGTATACATATATAATAGAGTATTTGGGGTACTCTAACCCTTATACACACATACTTACAAGATTACCAAAATACATAATATGCATATGAAAGACCTTAAAGTTTATACTTAAGCAAAAAGCTTACGAAAATTTTCCTCATGCCTATCAAAACTACCACAAACTATAGTATATAACCAGACAACCTACTAAGAGGAGAATACAACACATTGATCTACTAAGATACTAAAGCAGAACACAAATCCTCCACTAAAAGCTCACTTCACAAAATTTGCCTTCATACACATGCCTATATAGAGCTTTCCATCTTATTTAAACACCTACAAGAACTTTCTTAATGACCCTGGCATGAATGATGTTGCGTCCATGAAAGGTATCCATAAGTGAATCTTCCTTGGTAGAAACTGAACACTACACCTATAACAAAACAAAGCATTCTAGACCACAAAGTCTAGGTGATAAATCATAGATATCCCTTTACAAATACCATGTTAATCTTCCTAACTCACGAATGCCCTATTCCTCTCCCATGCTACACCTTTTAACGTAAAATCATCTGTCGCAACCTAAATCACGATGGGACGACGATATAAAAATAAATTGGTTTGGAAAAAGATATTAGAGTCACCACCATGATTTATTCTAAAAAACTATGGAAAACCATCAAGATGAAACAAAGTCCATGAAAAACAGATTTTGGAATCGGAAGTCAGTTACGCGTAAGGAATGTGCTAGCACCCTACAGCGTTTGTCCAAGGGTGACACCTTTAGTTAAATTTGCACAAAAGATGTGTTTATTTTATAATATTTATTTTCCCCCTAATAAATTGAACAAATATATTTTTTTAATAAAAAGGACCCGACAAGGGTTAACTTTTGTCCTACGTATTCTCATTAAAAATGAGAAATCAAAACTACGTAATTCTTTGTAAAAAAAAGTTTGATTAAATTATTTAATTTTTGAAAGTTGTCATTTTTCATTTTTCAAAATGAGTGTCATGTGACGTGTGTGGCCGAGTTGACACCAAAAACATCTTTTATATTTTTGTGTTTTCGAAGAGGTATCGTGCGACGCGAAAGATTCATAAGACACCAAAACATTTCTATGGTTTGTATATTTTAAAAAGGAGTGTCGTGCAACGCGAGCGGTCGATTAGACACAAACTATTTTTATAATTTTTGTATTTTATAAACGAAGTGTCATGTGACGCGAGCGGTCCATTAAACACTAAAAGAAAAAATAAAGAAAAAATTTTTAAATTTTTATGTATTCTTATTTTTATCATTTTTTAAGATTTTTTAAGAAGTAATGTGATTGAAATATGAGATTTAATTAGAAAAAGGGTAAAATTAAAAATAGAAAATGGGTGTGCATAAATGAGTATGTGGGTATAATGAAAAAATTTACTACACAAATGAAAATGAGGTGCATATAGGAAAAGGACGTGGTACAAGAAGTACATAAGTCCACTAACAAAATTAAAGAAGTGAAGCAGAGAAAATGCAAGTATGTAAAAGCAATAAACATGAAACAAAAAATGCAAAGGGGTCGGGATTATTACATTCGAGAATCCATGAAAAAAAGAATAAATAAATTAAATGGCCCGATTATTAAACAAATTTGAGAGGTATGAAAATTAAATTATGTGAGGTGCACGATGTGATTTAAATCTGCCACCTTCTCATTAATTCCTCAAAAATTAAAACAATGCTTCTCCTTTATTCTCATCTTCCACCTCACGACAGTTCTCCACCATGCGCGACTATCAACCACAAACATCAAACGGCCACCATCATCGTGCCACCCCCAATGGCAGTGCTGGCCATCACTCTTCCCCTCTCAGTCGCGCAACACATAATGGCACAACCCTTATTCGCGTCGTCTCCGCCTGGCCAACATCGTGCCACTCCGACGCCGTCAAGCCATTGTCGTCCGCGCCGCCGCGACATTCGAACCACGTCACCATCTCTTATCAACAACCAAACCTCTTCACGGTGACCAGCCACCACATGCTTTCGAACCATCTGCTTCATCGTCACATTGACAGTAGCATCAGAACGTGCCACCAAAGTCCATGAAATCGGAGGCACCGCTGTTTCACCGAGACTGCGGCGGCACTGCTGCAACGGAAATTGAAAAACACTACTCTATCACTCCAAAACGCCGGTAGCACCGTTCTAATCGTGAGCGCCCTACGATTCCTCTTCGTACGGTGGCCCAAACCATAAAGAAAACCACTCTCTAAACTCCCTCTATTTCAGACTCTTGTAACCCAATCTTTCCTTTTTATTTTTGTTCTTATTTGTGATCATTTGTAATTGTAATAAAAAAGGAAGAAACCGGAACATTGTATACTGGCTTTTTAATTCACGTTTAAACACCCAAAGTGGGAACAAGAATTCACAACATACCTTCACTGCGATTCTTCGATTCTCTTGCTGCACTGCTTCTATGTTTTGATTTTTTTTATGCCCTCTGTTTTGGTTCTACCGGTTTCTGTTTTTAATTTGTGCTTTCCAAAATTGGATGCGATAGAGGTTTTAATGTGTTGACTCTCGTTTGTATGAAGAATGATTGAATTGTTTTGCATAGAAGTTGTGTAAATGGATGCAGAAGGAGATTGATGATGGATTAATGTGTTACTGAGAAGATCCTCGCGTAAATCAAAGAAACCTTTTTTAAAGATTTTATTATTGTTAATTTTTTTAGATAATTTATTTTTATTCTTTTTAATTAACACTTATTTTTCAATTTTTTATTTAATATTTTTATTATTTATTTATTTTATTTTTTAAAATAATTTTTTAAAAATTTATATGATTTATAATTTTTAATACGTGTTTTTGAAAAATTGAAATAAAATAAAAGTTAGAAAATATAAATTTTAAAAAAAATAAAAAATGTTTAAAATTGATTTAATTTTACTTACGGAAGTCAACTTCCGTAATGTTTTTTGATTTTCGGAAGTCGACTTCCGGTAATGTTTTTTGATTTTCGGAAGTCGACTTCCGGTAATGATTTTTGATTTCTGGAAGTCGACTTCCGGTGATATATTTTGATTTTCGGAAGTTGACTTCCGGTGATACATTTTGACTTCCGGAAATATTTTTGAGGTATGATGTCCGTGAGTTTTCTTAAATGGTCAAAGAGTATTTGGGGAATTTAAAAAAATTTTGGAGGTGCAGAAGAAATACTTGGAGGTGTAGGAAGAAGGACCCTTGCCCCTTTTGTGATGCTGGTGTGTGATTTCCATAGATGTTGTGAGTTGACTGTTCATGCATGTGTTCCTAGCCTTCGATCTTGACTTCAACATCTTTTGTTTTTGTTTCTGCTATAAAAGTTTGCTTTTTTTTTTATCACTATTCCACAATTACATGTTTTAACGGTTATTTTTCCTCTTAATATTAAGAATATTTTTAATAGTTTTATAATAATTTTTTTAAGTATATATTATAAAAGATACGCTAATTATAGATAAATATTAATATATTAATATAAAGATAGTTTTATAAAGTTGAATAAGAAATAAAATTCACTTTTTAACCGGTAAAAAAATATATGTTACACACGGCTTGAGGAATTACATTAGTTTTTTCAAAAATCGGGATCAAATTGAGACTAAAAAAATTGGAGGACCAACTTAACATTTTTAAACCAAGACATGAATCAAAAGAGTAATTAAACCAAATATTTATTAACATAATTTTTATTTTCCTTTTTATTTTCTTTTTAATTTTTCACAGATTGTAATAATCTCTCACTCTCATATGTCTTCTTTTTGTTTTTAAAGAAAAAAAGTTAGACATAAACTCGTTATATTTCTCATTTATCCTCTTCCTTTCCCGTCTCTTGTCTTACTTGATAATGAAAACATTATTTTTTTATTTCATGAGCTTTTTGTATAGTTTTTTTATGAATATAGAAAAAAAATAGTGTATTATGTATTAATAATAATAAATATATTTTTTTTTAATAATTTCATGTCTTAATTTTTTATTAGATTATGATCAATTATTTTTTAGTATTATTTACAAAAAAGGTATATTGATAAATAATGAAAGAATAAATTAATCGTTTAAGAGTGGTGAAAATGAAATTATTGATTAAAACAAGATAGATTCTACCTCTTCACATATTTTGAAACATTATACTAATGATAAAAAATGTTCAGTTAAATAAGTCATTTTTTGAAGCATTATACTAATAATTGAATCTAATGATCTCAAAATTATATTATTTTGGCCCCTCGACGTTTTTGGTCAAGATTCGCTAACTTAAGCTTATATGTATTGCTTGCTTTGTAAAATGGGATAACTAATACATGATTAATTCTTGAAGGGTTAAATATGTTTTTGGTCCTTCAAGTTTTAGTAAAATTTAAAATTAGTCTCTCTTCAAAACTTTTGACCAATTTAGTCCTTCATATGTAGGATGTGAATTTAGTCATTTTAACCAAATTTTATTAAATTTATTTGACATCTCAAACTTGCTTTATGATAATATTTGAGTTAATATTAAAGCGAAAATGTGTCAAACGTATAAACAATTCAAATACTATCATAAAATGTGTTTAAAACTTCAGATAAACTTAACAAAATTTAGTTTGAAAGACTAAATTCACGCATTTCTAGAAATAAAAGACCAAATTGGTCAAAATTTTTGAATAGGGACTAATTTCAAATTTAACTGAAACTTGAAGGGCCAAAAACATATTTAATTAATTCTTGAAAGATAATAGAGTTTTTTCTTACTCTTTTAATATATATATATATATATTTATATATATATATTTATATATATAATATTAATAATATTATTATAATTTAAATTACTACAATATTTGTACAAATGTTCAGATCGATTTAGTATCGTAAATAATTTTTATGGTGTTACAATAACTAAATTGTTAGTTTTTTAGTTTAAGGATTATCTAATAGAGATGTTAAATTATATATATAATTTACATAATAAAACTATTTAATTTAATAAAAATAAAAATATCAATATTAGTTGAAATATATGTAACTACCTGTATTTGTGTTTATTTTTTTAGTGATAAAATTAAAAAAATATAAATTTATTATCATAATTATTAAAATTATAAAAAATGTATCCTTAGTTTAAGGATTATGCAATAGAGATGTTAAATTATATATTTTTTACATAATAAAAATATTTTATTTTAATAAAAAATAAATTTATCAATATTAAATAAAATATATGTAACTATGTAAATTTTTTTTTTTTTCTGTTAGTGATAAAATTAAAAAATATAAAGTTATTATCATAGTTATTAAAATTATAAAAAATGTTTCCTTAAAAAACAATTGTAAATATAAATTATTTTTAGACTTAAATACCTTTTTGGTCCTCATTTTCGCAGTGTTTGTTGCGGATGATCCTCATTTTGACATAATGTTTAAAATGGTCCTCATTTTTATCGAATGTTTAAAATGGTCCTCATTTTCGCAATTCATGTTTTATTTGGTCTTTTTTTAAGGCCGTTTAAATCATTAACGGAGCATTGTACATGGTGACAAGTTTGTATTATGGTGTGTTACGTGTACTGTACATATGACTAATTAACGTTAATTTTTCAATTTAGGGGAAATTTTGCAATTAGAGAAATTTCTTCATTTTCGTATTTCTTGAGCTCGGATTTGCAGAGAAAACAGCTAATATTTGTCATTTCATCATTGGATTGCAGTTGCACTCTTCATTTCAATTTTTCAGTTAATCATCATCAACGAGGTAAGTGGGTTTAGGGTTTAAATAAGTTAAGCAACACAACTACCAACACCAGAAGAACCATCTCAGCAATTTATGATGAAATTACAGATTAGGAAGAGACCATGATAACAACTACAAACGTCTTAGTTATTTTTTAGAATTTCTGATGTAGAATTCATTATTGATGTACTACATTTTGACTTTCCTTAAACTTCGTTCAATTTCACTTTTGCCAAACATTGATGTAGTGCATTTTGATGAGGATGAATTAATGTTATGAATTTAACTTCTTCCAGACT
>Ga0214543_1013612_pt1 | contig 10103 bp, 10 predicted proteins | sample CNSS2metaG_FD_160094 | JGI IMG/M metagenome (GOLD analysis project Ga0214543, IMG submission 160094) | Root nodule microbial communities from cowpea collected in UCLA plant growth center, Los Angeles, California, USA - CNSS2 | ecosystem: Host-associated > Plants > Roots > Nodule | place: USA...
CCTTGTGCACGTCGAGACCAACGAAAGCACAAATCTCTTGCATAGCATTCTCCTCCTTCCTCGCCGGGTCCACGCCCGCACACCCAGGATGCGATCCCGGGTGGGAAAAGGCCATGTCATCTGGCCGTCGGCGGCCGACGGCACGGTGGTGATCACGCCGGCGCAGCTCGGTTATTTGCTCGAAGGCATCGACTGGCGAATGCCGCAAAAAACCTGGCGTCCGACGTCGGCGGGATGAGCAAAACCGCTGGCACGGCGGGAGCGAATATGATTCCATCCCGCCATGACCGATGCGGCCGATCAGCTCCCGGACGACCTTGCCAGCGCGCACGCGATGATCCTCGCGGAGCGTGCAGCCCGCCGTGAAGCGGAAGCCGTTGCCGCCCGCGCCCAGGCGGTGAACTCACATTCGGACGCGTTGATCGCCCGGCTGAGGCTGGAGATCGAGAAGCTGAAGCGCGACATCCATGGCAGCCGCTCGGAACGCAAGGCCCGGCTTCTCGAACAGATGGAATTGCAGCTCGAGGAGCTGGAGGCCGACGCCGGCGAAGACGAAGTGGCGGCGGAGATGGCGGCACGCTCCTCGACGGTCCGGGCCTTCGAGCGCAAGCGTCCATCGCGCAAAGCTTTCCCCGAGCATCTGCCGCGCGAGCGCGTCGTCATCACCGCGCCAACCAACTGCCCGTGCTGCGGTTCGGCCAAGCTGGCGAAGCTGGGTGAAGACATCACCGAGACGCTGGAGGTGATCCCGCGCCAGTGGAAGGTCATCCAAACCGTGCGCGAGAAGTTCTCCTGCCGCGAATGCGAGAAGATCACCCAGCCGCCTGCGCCCTTCCATGTGACACCGCGCGGCTTTGCCGGGCCGAACCTCTTGGCAATGATCCTGTTCGAGAAGTTCGCCCAGCACCAGCCGCTGAACCGACAGAGCGAGCGCTATGCCCGCGAGGGCATCGACCTCAGCCTGTCGACGCTCGCCGACCAGGTCGGGGCCTGCGCCGCGGCGCTGAAGCCGGTGCATGCGCTGATCGAGGCGCATGTGCTGGCCGCCGAGCGTCTGCATGGCGACGACACCACCGTGCCGATCCTGGCGAAGGGGAAGACCGATACGGGTCGCATCTGGGCCTATGTCAGGGATGACCGGCCGTTTGGCGGACAGTCGCCGCCGGCGGCGCTCTACTATGCCTCGCGCGATCGGCGGCAGGAGCATCCCGAGCGTCATTTGAAGAACTTCACCGGCATTCTGCAGGCCGACGCCTATGGCGGCTACAACCCGCTGTTCAAGGTGGATCGCGATCCCGTTCCGCTGACCCAGGCGCTGTGCTGGGCACATTCACGGCGCAAGTTCTTCGTGCTTGCCGACATCGCCAGCAACGCCAAACGCGGAAAGAACGCCGCGCCGATCTCTCCGGTCGCGCTCGAGGCGGTCAAGCGCATCGACGCGCTGTTCGACATCGAGCGCGACATCAACGGTCTTTCAGCCAACGAGCGGCTGCAACGACGTCAGAAGGACAGCCGTCCGCTCATTGATGCGCTTCAAACCTGGCTTCGATCTGAGCGAACAAAGCTATCGCGCAGTTCACCGGTCACTGAGCCGATCGATTACATGCTGAAGCGCTGGGACGGGTTTACGGCCTTCCTTAGTGACGGCCGGGTCTGCCTGACGAATAATGCCGCCGAACGGGCGCTGCGGGGCTTCGCTCTCGGCAGAAAGTCGTGGCTCTTTGCCGGCTCTGATCGTGGTGCCGATCGCGCCGCCTTCATGGCGACGCTGATCATGAGCGCCAAACTCAATGACATCGATCCGCAGGCCTGGCTTGCCGACGTGCTCGCTCGCATCGCCGACACCCCGATCACCAGGCTTGAGCAATTGCTTCCGTGGAATTGGGCGGCATCGTCAACAAAAGCCGCCGCTGCGTAGGGGCACCTGATGGCTCACGATACCGACAAAATCCGCGCTCTTGTTCGCGATGTGTTGCTCCGCGACTGGGATCCGATCGGCATATCTGACATTCCCGAAGCGAAGGACGAATACGACGCCTATGCCGACGTCGTATTCGGTATGCTCATCAACGAGAACGCAACGGCAGAAGACATCGCCAACTACCTCTTCAAAATAGCCACAGAGCACATGGCGCTGCCCGATCGCGAGATGGCGAAGCTATCCGAGACAGCCGCAGCAGCAATCGTGGCCCTCCGATCAAACCGCTAGGCGGAAGTCAGCTTAGAGCTACCTGCGGTGCTCACCGGACGGATACGCTGCTGCCGACTGCCTTGAGGGTGCGCCGCGGCAGCTTCGCCGTAAGCGTCGTTCTTGGGCCACGGCCCTGGTGATCAGGTCTGACTCCGCGACACCATCATTGTGAGGGACGACCACCGGTCCTTCAAACCTGGCGGGCCGGATTCCGCCCGTTACACCATGGCCTGAGCACGGAACGTGAACACTCACCCGGAGTCGACCATTTCAGCTACACGACATTCATCGCCGGGAGAAAAGCCCTTGAATTACGATCTGCACGCCACGCCGCGGACAGGTTGGTTCCGCATTTCCAGACCCGGAAAACCGGCAGGAGCTTACTTGACCGTCACACGGCCAACCATATCAGGATGGATGTCGCAGTGGTAGGCGAACGTACCTGCTTCATTGAATGTAAACGCAAAGGTCTGCCCCCCTTCGATGTCGCCGCTGTCAAACGTGCCGTCGTCGGCAGTCACCGTGTGCGCGAATCCATCGTCATTTGTCCAGACGACAACATCACCAACAGCTATTTCGATGGTTTTCGGCGTGTATTCCATTGCCTCAATCTGAACTGAATTTGATGTGGCCATTTTTGGGCTCCACTCTAGCGCAAAATTTCTACGGTTTGCATCATTCCTTGATCCTCATGGTCGAGGATGTGACAATGTAAGACAAAAGCACCAGTAAACTTTGTATACTGAGTCAGGACGTCTAAAACTGCACCGTCATCTGGAGACAAAGATACGGTATCCTTCCATAGCCAATTAGTCATGGCAGTTCCATCTAAGCCTGGTTCGACACGTTGCATATAGAATGGATTTACATGGATATGGAACGGGTGTCGCGCCCTGGCCCCGGACAGGCGCCATTTCTCTACCTTGTTCAACTTCAGCTGTCGGATATTTGTCGGCGTAAAGATGTGATCGTTAACCAGGTGCAGGACCTTATAGCAATTCTCAGCACCGTTCTTGCAGGGCTCTGTAGTGGCAGGATCACAGAACCCGTCTGGGCCGCACTGACGATTAAACGCGATGTCGAACCTGACTTCTTGCGAGACATCAGCATTGATCTGCTCATCTGAAAAATTCGGAAGCGATGCCGGCCGCAAGCTCGCCAGCCTCTCCGGTGATGGCAGATCCATAGCAATGGGCGAGCCACTAATGATCACACGCGCAAGAATTTGTTCGGGCTTACCTCCGACTGCATCAACTAATGTGGCATTTAGCACATTCGCTTCGAGTCGGAAGGCGAGTATCTCTTGCGCAGACACAATGGAGTTTCGGGTCGCGAGCGGCATGTCGCGCAAGTAGACAATTCGCTCGGTCTCACCTGGCTCGAGAAAGTTGGCCTTAACTAGCACCTCCGTACGATATCCAGGCGCAAGGAATAGACCGCTATCGTTCTGAATTGCTTCCGCGGCAGGCCACGGCACAAGTCGCCCAAGAGTAATGCCGTCGGCTGCGAATTCATACAAGCTATGCCCCTCAAGCGCGAGCTGAATGTTGTCATTCACACCGGCATGTACAAATCCCCACCGCTGAATCTCACCTGGACGCATTCTTATAGTGGGGACCAGTTGGCCGTTGACCAATGTCGGCCGAAAATTACTTGAGCCGAGCCGCTTGAAATTCTCAAGCCGCCCGTCTGCCTCGTAGAGAATCTGCTGTAGTACAAAAATCTTGCGTTCTAGGGTGGCGAACTCCGGCAGCGCTGTAATGTCGCCATTTTTTGTACTTCCCCCCTCAATAATTATGGCGCCCGCCATACCGCTCGAAACCTGCATGGCGGTCGATCCATGCAGGTGAGCGTGGTACCAAAACAGCCCCGTAGGATGATCCTCATCGATCGTGATCCTGTAATCCTGTGTAAAACCAGGAGCGATTTCGAGAAGCACATTGTCGCTTGCATATTCTTTTGAACCGACAGGATCGACATGCAAGCCGTGGGTATGAAGATTGGTTGTGTCGAAACTAAAGTGCGCAGCGTGCCCAGCCGGTGCAGGCTGCTGCGGGTGATCGGCGCGGCGCCCCGCGGGCAAGTTATTGGCAAGGCGCAGATAGAGGGTATCGCCTGGCTTCGCTCTGATTGTATCGCCTACCAGATTTCCATTATACGATCGCAGATATACCGAGCAGCCTGCAATCTGATTATAACCGTACTGGACACTTAGTAAGTAAGGCCGTTCGGGATCGGTAGGGGTAACGACCCTGGGAGCAGCGAATTCCTTGAACCCATAGAGAGGCAATGCCATCTGCATGAACTCTGCGGCCTTTTGTCTGGGCCATTCGCTGCATGGCTGAGGCTGTGCATCCGCTTCTCTGCAGAAACAGAGGGCAACCGTGACCGCCACCATCTTCCCGCAGGCACGGAGGACGTTGCAAACTGCTGCCCTTACAGCCAACGAGTTCATCATAACGTCCCTCCCCACTTAATTCGAGCCCGAGCTCACGCTTTCTCGCAAGTTCGACTCGCCGGCGTGCTGTCGCCGATTTTATCGGCGCCTCGGGCTGAGTTCGAATCTCACATCGGAGAAGATCACACTCTTCTGTTCTGTTGCCGCGGACGTCGGTATTCCCGACAAACGGATCGTGGCAAGCTGCCCTCTCGCGGCAAGCTCGCTGAATACCATTGTGGCATTGAAAGACAGCCGACGGGGCTCATTCTGATGGTCCTGATGCCCGGCATGCGGCGCCATTCCAAAAGTCGATACAACGGCGGCTAGGTGGTGCTTCGCCTCGGTTCCGGATATGTCAGACGGAAGGTTTATGTAGATCCCTATATTCATGGGAACCCGACTCGCCACCTTTACCTCTCCAATGGTCAGGAAAATTTGTGGTGCATTGCCACTGGCCATAACGGAGGCCGAGAACGTCTGTAGATCTATTTTGGCTTCCATAATGGCGTCTGAACGCCCAGGCCCCACGACCAATTGCGGCAACTCTGCAATCACTGTGCGCCCCTCCTGGGCTGATGTTGCAACCACCATCGGCTGCTCCTTTGGTAGTTCATCGTATCTGTACCCCAACTGTCCTTTGACGGACGTGGTGTTGAGCACATCTGCATTGTTCATAAGTACGTGCTGACGATGCTCGTCGACAAAGAGATAACCATTTTCTGGGTTACCATCGTTCTGCAGCCATGAGACATCCGTGGGGTTCTTGCCGCCGGTTTTCGCAAGCCAGTATTCCCATGACCGGTCGATCTCACAATGATGCAGCCAAAAGATCGGATCCCTTGCGGCCGTTCCGACAAAAGTCATGTCATATGTCTTCCCGTCGTCTTCTTGCCCGAGATAGACATGGATAGCGCCATGCGGTTGGCTTTCGACCTGTCCGTGCGCTTGCCAGAAATCGTCCGAGTCGAGATAGTCGAAACTGATCTCATCACTGGGCAGTATGGAAGGGTTGGTTTCAACGTTGAGATCTTTTCGTCGTTCATGCCATAGAGCGTTTGCCGCTTTCCCGACAGGCTTGCGAAACTCTTCTGGGAGCGTCCGCTGCAACGGATCGGTATAGCCCCAGTATGGCAGCGCGAATTCTGCGTCTCCTGACAGCTCCCGGCAAATTCGCTCAAAGTAGAAAAGGTACATGCGGTGCCAAGGCCAAAAATCACTCCTGCCGGCAATGTGACATGTCCCAAGAGTCCTCTTCGCCATCGCACGCTCTGGCGTACCGACGCCGAAGATTTCGTCCAGCTGGGCTGCTTGCGCCGCTTCGATGTCTTCATCCGAGTTCAACAGGTCCCAATCGTCGGGGTACTTGTGCAACTTATATTGATAGACCCAACCGATCGGATCACGAGGGTCAGCCTCCGAAAGCTTTACCATTTCCGCGACTGCTTTTCGGTAACTGACGAGAGCCTTTTGCCCCGCGTTGGTGTTAGCACTTGAGCGCACGAACGGCTTGTCTGCGGCGCGTGCCGTGGCCAGCCACGAGGAAAAACTCATAGCGCCCGCCGCAGTCGCCCCGTGCAAGAACTGCCGTCTCGAAACTGCCATTTTATCCTCCTAGGCGCAAGTCACACCGGATTGGGAGTCACTGGCTCACAAGTAGAACTCTACCATCACAGCGTGCGCGGCTCATCATCATGTGACTGCAATTGTTCCAGCCAACACGCACTTATTTACTTTGATCGAAGATTGACATGTGCCGGAAAAAGGCCCACTACTTCCTTTTGTTTTCCATACACGATAGCTATTCCATAGTGGCAGCCACTATACTCGGCGTCGAAATACGAGACAGGTGTCGACGTAAGCACTTGCGCCGCGTTGTCGTCTGGTGCGGTGGCGGAGAGATCTAGCTGAAGCACGAGTGCCGTACTCTGGGCCATGTTGGGAGCAAGCGTTAGCTTGTATCCGGGTGTTGGCGCCAAGAACTGGCCCGTAACAAGTAGTTGCGAGCAGCCCTCCGAAGCTTGGACGTAGGTGGCCGTAAAGGACCCCGCGACCAATCCAACGTCCTGAGCGGCTGACGCGCTCATACTCGCAAGCGAAACAGCGCCCGCAGCTAAAAATGTCCTTGTCGATGTCCAAATGGGGTGCATTGTGTACCTCCTTTTGCCTTATTCGGGCCAACAGCTGTTTTCGAGTTCTGTCGGCGTCGAATCTAGAAAGCGCTTTGTCCAACCTGCGTGTTCAGGGTTGGCCAGCGCATACTTATTGAGCGACGATCTGAACTTCACCTTGAACTGTTCGCGAGGAAACGCCGCCAGCAACACATCCATTTCGGGCAACCCCTGAAAGGTCCAGGCCGCCGCCCTCCCAGTCGATTGACCCAGTCAGCTTGGTATCCACTAAGTCAAATGTAAACGTGGCTTCGGCAAAAAATAACTTCAACGCGTGCTCTGCCGAGTCAGTAACCTTCTCAGGAATGTTGTGGAAGCTCCTGTACGTCCATTTCCCGCTTAAATCTGCTACATTATTCATGTCACCTACCAACGCCTCGCGATAGTGTTATTTACGGACCAGATAGCAAACAACGCTACGAAACAGGTCTTTATACCTTGAATCACGCCTATGATACCTACCATACGGCAACACAGTATTGTATCTTATTGGTACACTACAAATCCACTATCGAGGCAGACGCAGGCTGAGAGTGCAGCCTCTGCCACCTCTGCACGCGTGCTCGGTGCATCAGAATGCGATTGCAGACAAGAAAACGACCAGTGATTTTTTCATGTATACCGCCCAGTCGCGCATAGCTTTTCGAACAATATCTCGTTCAAAATGCCGCAAAGGCATTCCCCCCGACCTAAAGGTCGGCTCCCAATGAACCAACCTCAGTCTTCTTCGGGACCAGCAAAACCGCGCAATACTCTAAGTAACCGCAATGTCGAACGACCCTACGCTGCGACACCGCGCCGATGCACCCCCGTATTCGGGTGGTGAATTGCATAACTGCTAATTTAGTATCGCACATATTACACGCGAATAAAAGGGCGATTGAATGTCGGCGATTATGCAACGTAGCGATGCAGCGAAATCAACATCTTAATTGGTGTCGAACGAGATCCTGAAGCGCATGCAAGATGAGGATCGCTATCCTCGGGCCGCCGCCGAGGCGGTCCGGTCGTTCTTGATGTTGCGCCTAGACCGGCATCTGGGGCTTCGTCAAAAGAACCTGCGGCAATTGCCGCCTGCCCACGCGGGCATTTCCCGACATCGAGGGCCGCCTCGAGGATATGAAGCGTGGCGAAATCCGCTGAGTGATCGCGACCGCGGCTGGGAGGTGCTGGGGTGCTGGTCCCGGCGAACGCCTTCAAAAACCCAACTCCTCGTTCTTCGGCTCAAAACCCTTCCGACTCGGTCGTGCCGGATCTTCTCGACCTCTACAACTTCCTCAACGCCTACATCGAACGGCCTCGCGGTGTGCTGCTGGCCGGCGCACGAGGATCCCGATACGCTATTCGTCAAGACGGTGAAGGCCAACAGCGGGGACGCTGCCTATAACCGGACGACCTTCTATGAAGCCTGGCGTCTGACGATCCAACGCTATGGCATCTACAACCCTTACACCGGCCGCGGCGAGATCAAGGGGCTGCTGCCGCATGGGCCGCATAATGTCCGGGACGTGCTCGCCACCCACATCCTCCAACAAACGGGCTCGTACGAGCAGGCGAGCTACGCGATCCAGGACACCGCCGAGATGGTCGCTAGCCACTATGGCCGTTTCCTACCTCAGGGCAAGGCCGCACTGGCAGTCAAAATCTTGAACCAGGTGGGGGAGACGGCTTAGCGATTTAGCGATGCCGGCCAGCCCAAGTGAACGGCCCGCGTCAAGCCATGGCAATGATACGGATTTTGCGGCTTCAGCGTATTCCCTCCGGCGCGGACCGTCTTGCGAAGTTCCGCGTCTCCCGTGAGTCTGCGCTCTTAAGAGTGGACTTAAGAGCGCACTGAGCAATTCATGGGACATGCAGTTTTGCTGACGGGACCAGAGCGGCGTCGGCGATGGTCGTTGGAAGATCGCGCGCAGATACTGGCGGAGGCTTTCGCGCCAGGCGCGGTGGTTTCTGAAGTCGCACGCCGCTTCGAGGTTTCGACTGGCCTGCTCTACACATGGCGGCGGCAAGCTTTGGTCCGGCAGGCCGAGCCCGCCTTTGTCCAAGCCAAGCTTGTTGGCTCTGCCAGCAGTGATGCGGTGGAACTGGCCATGACCGTGGACTTCCCGAACGGCGTGAAGGTGAGGATTGGCTCAGCAGCGCCATGCGACCTGGCGGCCGCAATTATGCGGGCGCTCAAATGATCCCGATCAGTTCCGGGGTGCGGGTGTGGATCGCGAGTGGTCACTGCGACATGCGCAAGGGCATGCAAGGTCTGGCGCTGCTGGTGCAGGAAGGCCTCGGTCGCGATCCGTTTAGGGGCGACGTCTTCGTCTTTCGGGGGCGCAGCGGCCGACTGATAAAAGCTCTTTGGCATGATGGCATCGGCCTCTCGCTGTATGCGAAACGGCTCGAGCGCGGGAGGGTGGTGCGATCGCGCTGATCGCCGGTCAGATGTCCTATCTGCTGGAAGGGATCGATTGGCGAAACCCGCAGCAGACCTGGCGTCCGACCAGCGCGGGGTGAGCTGTTCGCGGACGAATATTGCGGGATAAGCCCTTTGAAACGCTAGGCAAATCAGGGCTTCTGTGATTCACTTCGGACATGGAAAACAGCCCTGATTTGCTTCCCGACGATGTTGCTGCCCTACGGGCAGAGCTCATCGCCGCACGCGCCAAGGGCGCCCAGATCGAGGCTGAACTTGCCGTTGCCAAGGCCAAGGCGTCCGACGATCTTGCCGTCATTGCCCGACAAAAGTTGCGCATCGAAAAGCTCGAGCGGCAGCTTTATGGCCCGAAGGCGGAGCGTCGTGCCCGGCTGATCGACCAGATGGAGTTCCAACTGGCAGAGTTGGAGATGGCGGCGACCGAGGACGAGCTCGCGGCCGAATTGGCGGTGGCGGCCACCGTCAATGTCGCCGGCTTTAGCCGCAGCCGGCCGGCGAAGAAGGCTTTCCCCGAGCATCTTCCGCGCGAACGCGTCGTCGTGCCGGGTCCCGTGAGCTGCCAGTGCTGTGGCGGTGACCGTCTGCGCAAGCTGGGTGAGGACATCACCGAAACCCTCGAGGTCATTCCGCGCCAATGGAAGCTGATCCAGACGGTGCGCGAGAAGTTCACCTGCCGCGATTGCGAAAAGATCAGCCAGGCTCCGGCCCCCTTCCACGCCATCCCGCGCGGATGGGCCGGCCCCAATCTTCTCGCGATGATCCTGTTCGACAAGTTCGGCCAGCATCTGCCGCTCAACCGTCAGGTCGAGCGCTTCGAACGCGAAGGCGTTCCGCTCAGCCTGTCGACGGTGGCCGATAGCATCGGCGCTTGCTGTGCCG
>Ga0214543_1013613_pt1 | contig 10102 bp, 5 predicted proteins | sample CNSS2metaG_FD_160094 | JGI IMG/M metagenome (GOLD analysis project Ga0214543, IMG submission 160094) | Root nodule microbial communities from cowpea collected in UCLA plant growth center, Los Angeles, California, USA - CNSS2 | ecosystem: Host-associated > Plants > Roots > Nodule | place: USA...
AATGGAAAATGGAAGAGAAAGAGATACAAAGAGGAAGATGGAGTTGTTCCCACAAGCCCTAGCACTCCTCCAAGCTCTCCAAATCGCGTTGCTCGAGCTCCAAAATGTCCAAGATCCTTTTCCCCTCACGAAAACAGAAGAAAAGGAGCCAACTTGCCACATCAGCGAACACTGGCGCCTGGCGGAAAGGTCTCACCGCAAAGCGGTATCGAGCAAACAGGGGGCAAAACTGGCAGCTATCGCCCGGCGGTGTCCAGTTACCGCCAGGCGGTTCGTAACAGGGGCGCCTGGCTGGCGCTTGGTTGGCGCTTGACTGGCGGTCTGTTCCACCTGGCGCTTGCTTCGTGTCGCCAGGCACTTCCTGTTGACATTTTTCTTCTTCTTCTTGCTATTCTGGGTCACTCATTAATTTGGATCTTTGGACAAAGCTTCCCATCTACAAAAAGGACACAAAAAATGGGGATTAGTGGTATATTTAGATAAATGTAACCCAAAATGTGTTTATTTACAAAAGTAAGGTAAAATTGAGGATTAAGTAGGTTAAAAGCTTTGGAAGAGATGATTTTGCTAATGAAATATAACTTGGATAATGGTAAAAATTAACATTATCATTCGTTGCACCCTTGAACAAGATTTCTTAATGACCTCCACTCTCGCTATTGAACTCCATTTCTTCAGCACCTCCACTCTCCATCGTCGTTGTTGCACTAGAACACTGGTGAATGGTTTTTCTTTATTCCCTATTCAACTTTTTTTGCATTTTTTTGTTGAGTTTGTGTTTTTCCTTGAGGCTGGTTGTTCCTAAAGTTAATTTTTTTTTGTTATGTCTATGTACTGCCGCATTATGGTGGGATTGTGTATTTTTCCAAAAAATGCATCTAGGGTTGCTTCCTTCTCTACCTTCTCTATTGTTGCTTGCGTTTCACGCACGAAGGTTTATTTTATTTCTAATATATGTTGTTTTGTTTTTGTATGTTAGATATATGGTTAATTATATTTTTAAACATATTGACTTATTTTCTTTATTTGAGATTGTTGTTTCATTGAGTTGTTACCTTTAATTTCTTGTTTGAGATTCAATATGAAAATTATGTATTATCACTAAGTTTTTGATGAAATTGTATTTTTAAAAATTAATATAAGAGGAGGTAATACTAAAAATTTATATATATTGGCACTACGCCAAAATTGTCAATAGATAGCGTATTTTAGAAAGCGCTTTTTTAATTAAGCGTTGTCAATAGAAACACGGAACCAAAAGATAGCGCTTCATAAAATAAGTGCTATCTAATTGTTTTACATAGATAGTGTTTTTCTATATAAGCACCGTCTATATTTTATTTATTTACTTTTTTAATTTTAGTATATAAAAAAAGAGCACTCATAGAAATAAGTGCAATGTATTGAGATACAAACAGAGAGCATGTAATTGAACAAGCATTATCTATTGTTTTGATCATTTTATTAATTAAAAGAAAATTGGCGCCCTCACATTCCCTCCTTTGCCAGTGCCTACTCTATTGTCGTGTCCATTCTTTCTACATCAACGTCCGTTTCAGCACCACTCTTTCTTTCCGTCTCCGTTTCGTCAATAGTGATTCGCGACGCCCTCGCAGTACCTTCTTCATTAACGCCCATTCAATTGTTGTGCCCATTCTGTTTCTGATTTCCGTCTTCATTTTTGCGGTGCCCTCCCTTCTTCATCAGCATCATTGTATTTCTGCTTGCCTATTCATTTTCATCTACGTTCGTTTCGTGTGTGGTGCCCTCCCTTCTTCATCAACGCCTTCGTTCGTTTCTGCTGCAATTGTGCTTTTCATCTGCGTAGCGTCAACAGTCTTGCGCTTCATGTGCGGTGCATTTCATCAACACTTCTGTGCGATACCCTATGCGTTTTGTGTGCATCTACGTTTCGTGTGCGTCTGCGTTTCGTCAACACTCGTGTGCGTCTGGGTTGCAAATATTGAAAGCTAAAAGCTCCAACACAAGGATTAAAAGTTGAAAGCTCTAGGTAACATTTCGTCACCATGTAATGTGATTTCTATTTTTGAGAAATTTTTTATTGAGTAGGTTTTCGTAAGAGGAAAGGGTGAAAAGGAGTGCCGCTTTTGAGATTATTGAGTTTTATAGGGATTATTGAGCGTTATAGGGTTTAGGGTGAACATTTTTGTGAATTTTAGGACAAGGCACAAATGTTTCAAACTTGCCATTGAAAACGATTTTAGGATCTCGAAAACCATAAAGTGGTGTGGAGATTCTAAACACATTTTTTGTGAATTTTTCCATTCGAAATTTAATTCAAGAGGTGCACAAGTAGTGGGTCAATTGGAATAAGCTATGGTTCCTGTGAATTGTAAGCTATTATAGAACTCATAAACTACGGTTTAAAATTATAGTCTAAAATGTTTGTTTTATATTATCTTCTCATAGTTTAATATTCAAAATAATCATAGTCTAATGTCTTTGTTGGATTTAAAACTTTAGGAGCTCTTTTTTCTTTCATATGAAGTATCTGTAACCAAGATGATGATATTGGTGATAGAATTTGTAACATATGAATAACAATAATGCAGACATAGTTTTGAATATTGGTAGAAGCAACATTAAACAATATCATATATAAAGAAGAGATCTTTATTTATTGGCATGATGATCCGAACAACAAGAACATAGTCAACATTAACTTCTAGTTAGTATAGTTGATATGAATTGATAGTTGTGTAGAGAGATTGATATTGATAAAAGATTTCACAGAAGTATTATAATACCCTAATGATTTTTCATTGGCAGCAACATGTGCTAGGACCTTTTCTTGTTCAAAAGTTAGTCTAAGCACAGAGACAAAAACCTTGTAACCCTATCACCAAAGGTAGACCCGCAAGAGTCGTTTTTTACGAATACACATGAAACCAAAGAGGCATGTGTACCCACCAGAGGGCATTGGAATTTATGAAGAAATGTGGATAGTTGTTAGGTAGAAAAAAACCAAATCCCAACTAAGGAATAACAGGGATGCATTAAAGTATTCATTCATTGTCAACGAGTAGGAAGAATAATATTTCTTTTTTTCTTTATGGAAGTAACCTTCTGCAACTGATAGTATTGTCCACATAAATAAATAAAATTTAAAATAGTAAAGGTTGATTTTGATTTATAAGAAAAGAAGAAGAAAACCCCAATGAATGTGTTTTAATGAACTTAGATATGATAAAAATGGTTCAGTATACGTGAAAAGGGTGGGACTTTGTTTTTCTAAACCTGTTAGCTTCTCCTTTGGGTTTGGTATTCAATTCTTATATTTTTATTTTTTGTGTCTTATAAAGGTTATGCAATACTAATAGAGAAAATTAAGAAGGGAAAGAGTGTTTTAATGCCTTTCTTAGCCATCACCATGATATTATACATATATAGGAATGGTGGAGATATGAAATCAAAAAATAGGACAAGTTATAATTAATAGGTACTATAGTATGGAATCCTCTTGTCGTAGTCTATTTATTTTGGTTTATGAGAGATTTTAAGTTTTTATGGTAATAATTTAAAACTTAACTTTTTTTTTATGGTACTAGTGTTGGTATAATAGTTATTAGTTTTTTGTTAAACAAATTTTATATTGGTGGATGAAACATGATATGCTATCATTTAAATATTTCTTTATTTTAATTGATTGCATTTTCATTCCTTTTTAATTTACAATTGTGGACTTTTATTACACAAATCTCAGTGTCTTCAAAGTTGAGGTACGATGAATATTATCTTATAGTTTGTTATTGAAAATGGTGTTAGTTTGACGTGTATATGCAGGCATATGATTTTTTCTTAGTCCTCCTTTTTAGAAAAATAAATTATTAGATTAGGAATTTTCATTTTTATTATTATGTTGTATCTTAGCATCCCTATATAGCTAATATTAGTAACTAACATGATAGATCAAGAAAATATGGACCGAAAATGGATGTTTGCTAGTCGATTATCAAAAGAATATGAGGATGGGGTGAAAGAGTTTCAAAGATTTGCAGTTAAGCATACAAAAAATCCTAATAGAATCATTTATCCTTGCTTGAAGTGTTGTCATTCAAGGGTAGTCAACGCAGATGAGTTGGGAGAGCATTTAGTATGCAACAAAATTGATAAAAGTTATTTATGTTGGACCAAACATGGTGAAAATAGAAAAAATGATATAGATCATGATTTCCATGATAGTATAAGTGATGCACCAAAAGAGACTTAGACAACAAATGGGTTAGACCAAGTTGAGGAGATTGCAAATGTTATCAAAGAGGATATGTGAGATTGTCCTCAAATGTTTGATAGGTTGACAACGGATGCAAAGACACCATTGTATAATGGTTGTACTAGTTTCACAAGACTATCAGTTGTGTTAAAATTATTCAATTTGAAAGCAGGAAATGGATGGTCTGATAAGAGCTTTACTGAATTATCATCACTTTTAAAAGATATGCTACCACAAGATAATGTGCTTCCTAGTCGAATGTATGAGGCTAAAAAAATGTTAAGCTCTATTGGAATGAGCTATGAGAAGATTCATGCTTGTCCAAATGATTGCATTCTTTTTCAAAATGAATATGCATCATTAGATAAATGTCCTAAATGTAAGGCATTGCGCTATAAGAAAAATTCAGCACCGATCAAAGTGGTATGGTATTTTCCTATAATACCAAGATTTAGGCACATGTACCGTAATGCACAAGATGCAAAGAACTTAAGATGGCATTCAGAGGAAAGGATATGTGATGGAAAACTTCGACACCCTGCGGATTCTCCTCAATGGCCAAAAGTTGACCATGATTACCCTAATTTTGGGAAAGAACCAAGAAACCTATGTCTTGCTTTTCCAAATTTTATAACTTAATTTGACTTGCTTTTCCAAATTCATATATAACTTGACTTGCATTCATTGTAGTGTAATTTACAAACCGGCTCATATGAGTGCAATTACTATGTAATGCAATGAATGTCAACCGTTGTACATGATCGTATCACAAGTGGTTGGGAAATGTTAATAATTTCACTATATCAAATACTTATCTGCAATTTTGTCTTAGTTTGTATACCGATTTAAATTTGTGTGCACATATTCAATACCAGTACATCAAACCTCATCAAGTCCATCAAATATTTAAGGATAACTTGTGCAAAGTACATTATACAAATGTACAATAGTACTTAGTATATCTATTTATGGTAGCATATGAGCTTGTAATATGAATAGTATTTTGCCATATTTTCTGTTTCAATAGCATTTGGCTCTTGTTTTGGGTTGAAAATTTGCAAGTTTAATGTGTTGCATATGAAAGAAACAAAACTTGTATTTTTTAAAAATGACACATTTATGCCTCGGTTGTAACCAAAACCAAGGCAGAAGGTTATTTCGAGTTTTTTTAATAGCTAATATGCTTGGGTTTGGACATAACTGAGGCAGTATATCTCACTTCCTTCCTCGATTGGACCAACCTCAAGGCAGAAAATACATTTTTTTTTAATTTCTGATGTCCATTAGGCATCAGTTATGGAGGGAACCGAGGCTGTAACCCTCAAATATGTTTCGATTCATAATCGAGGCATAAACGACTGTCTTTTTACCTCGCTTGTATATGCCTCGGGTGGGAACCCGAAGCCAAAAGGCCAAAATAACCGCGACCATTTCCTTTCCCTGCACTGGTGGGGAAAACAAATATATCTAGCCCCTTATATTGCTTTGTAAGTGTGGTTTGTTGACTTTTAATTATAATCCATCATTTTAAGGTATAACAATGAAATTATTTTCAATTCAGGCGTCATTCATAACTACTTGTAGTTGCCCTGAAAGAACATTGTTGTGTGGTTTGGCTCCTTGAACAAGTCTCTCCCAACCATCTTAAACAAGTAATAAATTGGTAAGAACCTCAATGTTATGAAATCTCTTTGTTGTAAAAGCATATCCTAAAACATCCCCTTTCCCTTTTTCATAGTTCAATTGTTAGACATAACATGCTGTTAGGGAAATTTACTACTAAGGCAAAAAAACTGGCATGGTTCTCCCTCCAGGTTTGTTATTTTGGTCCATATATAATTATTTAATTCCTTTTCTTCCTGAATTATTTATAACCGTGTTGACATATTGTAGTGTAATAAACAAATCGACTCATATGAGTGTGGTTACTATGTAATGTAATAGATGACAATCGTTATTCATACTCGTATTACAACTAGTTGGAAAATGGTAATAATTTTATTGAATCAAATACTTTACAACTTTTGTCTTTTTATATACTAATTGAAATTATTATATTTTGTCTGAGATTTAAGACTCCTACACCAATTTCCAACAAGTCCATACAATATATAAGGATAGTTCTTGCAAAATATATAATAGAAATTTACAAATATTATGTAGCACATTTACTTATAAATTATTTAAAGTGGATTATATAAAATTGTCATATAGTTTTGTATATAGTTCTAGCTTATTCTGATTACAGTATATATGTGTTGGTTTTGGATGTATATTTTTTTCGTCCTGGTTTGATATGTACGCATTAACAATAACAAAAAGAAAATATTTTAAAAATACGTCTACATCTGACTTTGTTTATTACCAAAGTCGAAGCATAAAGGAATATTAGACTTAGATTTCGGTAATAATCAAAGTCTAATCTTTTTTAATTTTAAAAGTTATTTTATTTTAAAAGTATTAGACTTCGATTATTTTGAGAACTGGGATCTAATATCCATTTAAAATTAATTAATTTTTATAAACGTATTAAAAGATCAAAAGTTATGTATCTCTTTTTTACCATTATTTAATTATTGTTTCATGTTTCGGTTTCTTCTGGAACAGAAACCTAATATTGAAGTTTAAGTTTTGATTTACAACCAAAGACAAAATATCACCCTTTTTCATCCCACCTGAATATGTTTCGATTGTTTAAGTGAAGGACAATGTTTAAAATAGTTGGTGCTAAATATCTTATATGCAGTAAGACCTAGAAAACTATGTAATGAAGATTCAACGTATTCAAAAGAATAATATAATTATAATACGAATATTAACAAGTAAATGAAAATATTTCTGCATCATATAAAAATATTTTATCACATTTAAAGAAAAATAAATGCACAATCTAGAAAAAATCTACCAAATAAAATAATAAACCCTAATACAAATAAGTAGGATCAAATAATCATCAAATAAAAAAAATAAACAATGCAAGACAGAAAATTAGGGATATGGATACTAATTTTAACATTAAAATTATAAATTCGGAAGAGTACTAAATCATAAAAGTAGTTTATCAAAACCTAAATATAAAACAAACTTTGAGCACTATAATAAAGGAGGTCATCATCTGCTAACAATTTCTAAGAAAAAAACTTTAATCGTCTGTCGGTAATTTTCATATAATCCCTCACAAATGAATCATGTAATCTTTCATACTTTAAGCAATCACATTTTAATTGTCGTAAATTCCTTGATCTTTTACCCATCACCGAGAAGAATAGAAGACAAAAGGAAATTCTGTACAAAACAAATTTATGAACTTCAATACCAAAAGGATACATTCTAGGTATGTCATTTTGTTCTTTTTTTATTCTTATATTAACAAAGTAGTTTATTACTCATATTTTTGTTGTTTGTGGTTGACAATAGTATTGAATGAAATCAAATATTAATTTTACATACCACTTTAATTACATTCTAAATTCATCTATTCTATTTATACACTTCAACATCTTTTTAAAACATTACATTCTCATCATATAAATTATTAAATTTCCAAAATCACATTGCTATTACCACAATTATTAAATCTAAAAAAAATTTGTGCATTGCACCGGTAGAAGGACTAGTAAATATACATGCCTAACTTCCCATACTCCAAATCGAAAAAGATAGGAACTAAATACAGAAAAAAAAAGAGAGAGAGAAGCAGCCTGAAATGGTGAAATTGTGGAGGTATACGAGTTTTTATTTTTTATTTTTTTATCGGTAATCATTGGTCGTTAGTTTTTGTTAGTAGAGATAGTTGAATTTACAATATCTCTCACTCTTCCTTTCTGAATCTCATCAAACTAATTTTATTTTTTTAAATTGTTAGCCAGATGAACTTCCCTCACTTTCCTTACATATTTAAAATTAATTAGTTTGTGGAGCGTAACACCAACTAAATGGACTCAAAATTTGTACAATATAAGTATTTATTAAAAATAGCGTTGCTCTAACATACACTTATGAAATGAAAATTAAAATAAATAAGTTTTAATGTCCATAAAGTTGACACTACTACTACTTCAAAACCAACTTCATTTCTTTGTTCTTGAAGAAATATTCAACTATGCAAGTAATTTAAAAAATGACTACAAAAATATTTACTCTAAAAAAATTATTAATTAACAATCAATTTTAAAAATAAAAAATAATTAATCATTATAATTAATTTAGAATTTAGAATTTAACTTTCTCTATAATATTTTGAGGCTAAGAAACTATGATATACTAAATCCTAAGTACAGTGTTATGGTATTTCTTACGAAGACTTTTTTTATTAGCAAATTGTGTCTTTCTTACACAAGGATTAAAATAATACCATGTCTCCATTTTGTATGTCCTTTCTTCTCTTTCCAATAATTGGCATGGTAATTAATATAACATATAGGCATAAAATAGAATTAACAGGGTTTAACATTAGGATTAAACACTTGTGTATCCACTTTGTGTTTCCTTTCATGGCCTTTTAGTAATTTTTTTTCACTTCAATTAATATAACACAGCATGAAATAATTAACACTATTATTATAACACATTTAATCTTTCTCACCAAGCTCGTTAATGAAAGGTTGACCGTCCTCTGTGCTGTTTGCAACTTTCCCTTTCCTCCAACCAAAGCAAACCCATCGTTTTCTCTTTTATCTTCAATTAAGGAGAATTTAAAGGTAACAGCTTGAAAATTTTGGAAATTAAATATATTTAAGATGAAGGAAAGAGAGTATGAGGTATCAGGAATTCGTGTTATGTTTTCTGAGATTGATTTCTGCTACCAAAACATTTGATTTACAGTTTTAGTGAAGGATTAAAAATATTAAAAACAGATGATTGGAATACGCACCAAGAAGACGTAGAGAAATTAGGAAAAATATACGATAAAGGTTGTTTTATTTTTGTATTATGCTTGTGTTATATTAATTGATGTGGCTAAAAATTATTAGAAGTTTGTTTCTATTCAACTCGATGTTGACAAGGTAATTGATGTAAAACATGATCTAACTCAACCTAGACATATAGAACACTTATAAACTCGACTTACTGGAATATTAATTTTATATATATATATATATATATATATATATATATATATATATATATATATATATATATATTAACATTCCATATAATTATATTTCAGAAAAAAAGTATTATTGTAGGGTGTATGTGAGATGAGTTTAGACGAATTTATTTTATTCTGACTCAATCTAGAAGTTTGATATAGTCCTTTATGTGAACAGAATCTAATCAGACTAAGACTAGATAATAGGTGACACTAGTTGAACATGTCTTACTTTATGAGTTTGTGACTCTTAGAGTTGGAGGAAAGCCCCAGCAAGATTTTGTGGTGCAGGGTGACAAGCATATATCTATCTAAAAAAGCTGAAAATGAAGGTACTTTCAAACTAAAGATTCATGTTCCCCTTTACAGAATCTAAGGGAATCACTGCATGTATTGGACATTACTAGAGTTTCATATATTCATACAAATGAGACACTCCAAATAAGTTGTTGTCACTCTGTTGCTTTGGTCTAACTCATGCAACAATCTATTCTCTCTGTTTCAACCATGAGACTATATCTAGAAACATAAAGTGGCACAGATGGATGAAATCTTTATTTCCAGGTCAGTAATGGACGAGAAGTTTTAGCATGATTCAGTATGTTACCGTCGGAATCATAGATTATAACACCAGAGAAATCAGGGAGCTGACACTTCCCTCCCATCAGTATGTTCTTCTGCCAAAGTGAACCCTCTTCTTGTTCTTGTTGCACAACCACTTCATTGTTGAATTCTATGACAGGTTCTTCTCCAAAGGCATAGCAAGAGGCCCACTT
>Ga0214543_1013615_pt1 | contig 10100 bp, 5 predicted proteins | sample CNSS2metaG_FD_160094 | JGI IMG/M metagenome (GOLD analysis project Ga0214543, IMG submission 160094) | Root nodule microbial communities from cowpea collected in UCLA plant growth center, Los Angeles, California, USA - CNSS2 | ecosystem: Host-associated > Plants > Roots > Nodule | place: USA...
ATATATATATATATATATATATATATATATATATATATATATATATATATATATATATATATATATATATTATACACACTACGTTGCTTAGTTAGAGAAGTCAGTTTGTTTTGTATGGTAGAGTGTGTGAAGGGGTTGGTTGGTTGGTGTGAAGTGGATTTATAAGAAAAGAAAATTAACTAGGAAGAATATTCTTGACTTTTGGTGTGTTACGTAGTTTCCCTTTCTGCATGGCTTCTGCATGATAGTAAAGTCTGTTTATAGCTTATTTTCCTCTTGTATTAAAAAAACATGTTTATTAGATAAAGCTTTATTTTTTTACTATGGTATTTGAATTTAGTAATACCATAAATGTATTATATTGGTGAATACTGTTTGAAATTTCTTGCTGATTGAATTTGGTAGCACCATAGATGCATTTGAATGAGAACAAGAGAGGATTTCATTTGTAGTATGGTTTATGAATAGTGGCATGTAGAGAATTTGGGGAGGTTGGATGGATAACTAAGCAATCTGCCCCAATTTTCCATTTTCTTTTGTAATTATATCTTATCATATCCTATGATATTGATTTTAGTTCTTACTCTAATTGTTTCATTGTGAACAAACTTGGTTGTTGCTTTTTTATTATTGCTATTAGCATTAAACATTCTATGCGAAGTTTTATTTTGTATCCATTAAATATTGCTTAATGAGTACCCTAATGTTTATGTATTTGATGAACCCCTCCACATTTGGTACTGTATGATACAAAATTTTAAATGGGTGGCATATTGTATATGTAGCGTATAATGCATTATTGCGTATTGAGTTTGCTCTATAGTGTGAAAGACAAATGTAGAGTGTAATGAATTTTGAAATAACAAAAAAAAAATGATAAATATTAGAAAACATGGTTGAGGGATGTTGCATTTTTTAACATATTACTTGTCATCTAATTGCATCTATTAACAAAGAAGCTTTTGAAGAATTTGCTGATGGATTTGAGAAAATAAGAATAAATGTTAGTAAGTGATATCGTCCATTTTTATCTCTTTTGGACAACAAATGATTTATTTGGGAGCAAATACCCACGCCAGGCGTTGCCGGAATCATGCCCAACAAGCAATCAGTGATGTAGGGAGTCTGGTGCTTGCCAATGGAGGAGTGCCGCCAGGTGGTGGCCAGCGGCACCTAGCGGTGGATAAGTGCCGCCACTATTTCACATTTTATTGATATGGCGCTTGGTGGTGCTGAGATGGCTCCAGGCAGTGATGATGTTGACTTGTCGAAAATGAGTTTTTAGACATGTTTTCTCATGAGGGTTTCAGTTATTCCTCATTTTGCATGATAGAGAAACATTTTTGGGTGCTTGAAGAGCCTCTTGGAGGTTGCTAGGGGCGTTGGGAAGCTCTCCCACTCCACGGTCTTCTCCTCCATCCATGATGGTTTTTCCCCTTTTAGGGATGGAGAGGAAGATGGGTTGCATATTGGAGATGTAGACACAAATGAGAGGTGCAATTGAAGCATGGAGCAATTACCAAGAACCTTGGGAGAGGACATGCATATTCTCTTTGGTTTCCATCTCTTCCCTATCTCTTCATTTTGTATACCCTAGGTTCTCCACCATGGAGAGCTAGACCCTTTTGTTGAGATTAGATATAATGAATTAAATTCTTATGTAATTTGTGTTGTGTATATATATATATATATATATATATATATATATATATATGCATGCTTTTCCAATTCAAGTAGTGTTTAATTTATGCGCTTAATACCTGTTGTGGATTGATCATCCATGCATGATTTATGGTTCTTGAGTTGTTGGAAAATGTCTTTTGGACCTAGAACTAGAACTGAAGTTGAATACCTAATGGAACTTGTATCTATGGATAGAACTTGATTCATTATTAATCTTAAAAATTTTGAACTTAATGCATAATTTCTTGTTGATGATCCAAGGGATTGGACTTTGATGAGTTATCATAGGCTCAAAGTCACTAGGTTTAGGATTTGAGTATTTTTGTGAGTTGATTTTGACATGAATATGGAATTGAGATGTTTGTGAATGCATGAGAATGAAGTGAATGAAATCTAGTCTTGACAGTTATAAATACTCTATGTTAACTTTCTTGTTGCACATTAACTGTTTGATAAAATACCAAAAAGAGTTTCTTTGTGGTTTTGTAATCTTTGTTCTCTAGTTGACTTGTGAATTGTGAAAGTTGTCATGTGTTACACAAGTCCTTGTCGAGAGAACGATATTTATTACTTACTATGTGCGACATGTGCACTTGCCATGTTGGTTTTTTGCTAACAGTAAGGCAGGTCTTGTAGATGATAAAGAACACCTTAGGCGTGTTCTTGAAAATTGAAACATGTTATTCGTCAACTTCAAAATTCATATATGAGTTCCAAACAATTGTTGATGAGAGGAACAAAGAATAAGCAAAAGATGACGATGAGAAGAATGTTGGTGTAAAGGATGAGAATGAGTTTGATGAACACCCATAGTATGAACCACACAAGCATTTGAAGAGTCACGCCAAGCAAACTTCGTTAATGGTGAACGACAATAGATCTTGTAAAAGACAATCCACCATTTTTGGTGGTGGCGACTCCCAACATTGTGTGGTGGATTGCACTACTAAAGGTGAAGATGAAGAAGCACAGAATGTAAACACTGAAGATCCACACAAATTACAGGAAAATAATTTGTGTGTATAATTGAAGCATCATTCGAACTCCATTTGCGTCATATGAGAGGAAAATGTTCGTAATTATTTAAATATAGATGTCAATGTGGATGAAATTTTCTTGTTTAAAAGTAAGGAAAGAAATGACTGATGATTATGAATTTTGTTATATATGTTGGACACCACTTTTGTTTTATGATATTAGGCCAATTATTGGAACAATTTTTTTATGATATACATGTAGTTTGATTTGATATATAAAAGTAATTTGATTCTATTGTATTTAATTTGATTTCATTATATTTAGTTTCTGAAATTCTGATGTCTTTCATTCATTGTCACTGAACTACACTCATCATCAATCATCGTGGTCCACAACATGTTGCACATGTTTAATTGTGTGTAGGCCACGGGTTGGCCCACGGGGTTGGCGGGGTTGACAGGTCAGATTGATGCGAACTGGCAGGTTGTGTTCTCTACCTCGACCCGATTATTTTTGCAGGTCAACGGGACAGCCCGTTGGTTCTGACCTATTTTGTCATCCTTATATATTATATACTATGTATTATGTATATATTATGTATATATTATTTATTATTAATGTCAATGGTTTTATTAACCTTAATTAGAAAGATAATGATAGTAGTTGCACCCAAATAATATATTATTCATATTATTTATTCCTTATTAAATTATTCGAATTCAAATTTAAATGATATTTTATCATCTACTTACAAGATAACACTTTGATTTAATTTATATTTATGAATTGACAAATTAAAAAAATGTTGTAATAACTAATTAACATTAGTTATATTTTTATTATTATTAATGTTAAGAGTTATGCAAATTAATTTGTATGGCTAATTATTTTTAATTAATTATAATTTTTAAAAACCAAACACTAATTGCCTTTGTTAATTAGATTCACAGTTTAATATTAATTGTTAAATTACTAATTAATATTTAATAACTCGAGACACAATAATATTATCTTAAAAAATAATTATAAATTCATACTCAAATATTAAAAGAAATTAAATTTTGTTATGAAATAAAGCTAATAATAGAGAGAAAAATTAAAGGGAGAATAGAGAATGAGAGGATGAGGAACAACTTTTCTGTATGTTTTATAAGTGGTAAGAAAAGTCTTATTTGTAGATACAATATGGTAATCCATAAAAGCATAAAGGATACAAATCATACAAATCAAATAGTTATTATAAATAGGTTCATAAAGAATAATGAAAATGATACGAATCATATGAGTAACTATATCAAATAAAGAAAAATTGACATGTTGTATTCACGAATGAATTCACCTTTTATAACAAGTATGAAAGAGAATGTAATATTTTTTTCAACTCTTTTTCTTTTAATTTTTTTTCCTTTTTATTGAACATTTGCAAAGAAATTATCAACCAACTTACTAAAACTAATCCATCAAGAGAGTTTTAAACAATTTAATTTTGTATTTTTTTATAATATATATATATATATATATATATATATATATATATATTTGTACTTATTTTATTGATTTGTTGATTACAAATTAATGTTTTTATTTTCAGATTAATTACAATTTACTCTTAAATTTGTCTTCTACTTATACTCCCTATTTGTATCTTCCTATTTGTATTTATGGATGTTATTGATTTATTGATTATAAATTAATATTTTTATTTTCAGATTAATTACAATTTACTCTTAAATCTGTCTTCTACTTATTTTTCCTATTTGTATGAAAATATAGACCCAACAACATAAGAGAGAAGATGCTAACAATGAAATTTATTTTGAATTTATTGATGATTTTCGTTGTGTTTTTCTTTGTATTTCAAAGCTCAAATAGTTCCAATAATCTTATCTCTGAATCTTGCAAAGAGATCTCGAAGAATGAACCAAATTTGAGGTATGATTTCTGTGTTGCAATCCTTGAAGACGCCTCTTCTAAGTTCCAACCACCACCCACCGACCTTGAAAAGCTTTGGTGAAAATTTTAATTCAACTTACTAAGTCTAATGGAACCAACGTGTTGTCCATCGTTTCAAAGCTTTTGAAGGACAAAAGATTTGATAAAAACGTACATGGTTGTTTACAAGATTGTGCTGAACTTTACTCGGATTCCCTTTCGGATTTAGATGATGCTTTGTTGCTTTGAAGTCCAAAGATTTCGACAGGATTGGTTTGATATTGAGTGCTTCCAGGGATGCTTCTGATACATGTGAAGAACAATTCAAATCATTTATCTCTAGTTTTACTTCAAATGTTTCGTAAGCAACACCATTGATAAAGCATGTCATAAACAATAATAATATACTTTACCTTTATAATGAGTAAGAAAGTGAATACCATTTTTTTTTCTCATCTCTTTTTTCTTCGTTTCACTTTTATTTGATTTTTTGTTTCACTTTTATTGAAACATTTTCAAAGAAATTGTTAATCAACTTGTTAAAACTAGTCCATTAAAGAGATTTTAACAATTTACTTAACATTATTTTACCTTTGTTTTTCTAACAATTTTCACATGATAAATTATTCTTTTTCATATATTAAATACTTTTTAAATCAATATATTTTTCTATCTTTTTCTTCTTACGTATACAATGTTATTTGTATTCATTCATCTATTTCAAATTACGAAGTTGTACGTTAGAAAAAAATATTAAATTCTAAATTAGTACATAGATATTAATAATGGAAATTACAATAAAATTACAAGTTTTATATCTTATAAATGGATACAAATATATTGGTTTATCGTATGTATTTTCATTGTTTTAATTAAATACTTACTGAGTACATTTATCAAAATTGTCATTATTTTTATCTTTGGGGATTAAAAACATTTTTATCTACTTGTTATACGAACTTTAATTTTGTTTTTGATAATTTTATTTTATTATTATATAAAGAACTACCAATATCCCTTCGACATATAAAATGAGTATGCTTGTGGTCCTTTTTTTGATATTAGGAGTCATATGTACATATAGGTTTCGTTACAATAGTAGTTGTCATTACACCAAGCTATTCAATTTTAATATAAAGTTAATATAATATTTATATAAAAATCAAATTTAATCTCATCAACGAACCTTTTGAATTTTTTTATAGTTTAATTAAATATTTTCATAAAACAAATTTTTACTATAATTTCGAAGCTTATAAAATATCTTAATTTTCATTTAAACGATTAAATTCGAAAGTGATTGTGTTTCAACTGTAACGTCTCATTTAATTATTAAACGAAATTAAAGGAAACGTCACACAAAGATAGTACTAGTACAGTAGAGTAGTCCTGGGGTCCTTGACACAACCCCTACAAACCGGGCACACCACGATTTCAAAAGGAAACCAGATAAAAGTCTAACAATTGAGAGTAGAGGAAGAAGGCATAAAACAATACATGGGCCATAGCCCTAAAGAAAACCATGAAGAAAATAAAATCCAGCCCAGATGGCTAAGCAGCGGAATCGCCATTTCCTTGCTGACCACGAGAACCTCGCCCATCTGCTCCCATCAATCGAATTGATGATCATCGCAAGAAAGAAGAACCACATACAAGACAACTATACAAACAGGGTAAGCTAGAGCCAACAACATTTTTATCATACAGTCAAATATATTTTCTCCACCCAATATCCATACAACATCCAAGCATGTTATGACTTTTCAATCAATACACTATGACTCGAATCGACTCATCCGGATACGTATAACTTGGTCGGATTCAGCGGATGCTTACACTTGTGGTGGATACCTCTGCTCACCCCGAGTTGTTCACCCCCGAGCTATGTGTTACAGTCTTACAATAAATCAATTTCCCTCACCACAAGGTTAGCCCTTAGAGAATTTTAGGCCTCCTGCTACCCTCACCACAGGAGAGTCAGTCCGTTCTAGGTGGACTAACTGACTCCTTAGAGTGTCAGGATGCAACCTTACCTAGTTATACAGATGGGGCACCACCATGGACACCCACTAACAGGGGCCATGGAATTATGTTTCGACCACTGAAGCGCGACCCTGAAAGCCTCACCTAGAGACCCTAAGGAATTATGCACTCACACAGACAACACATGATCACACAGTCAAATAGTATTCGCCATGCAAGGATATATTCTTATGTCGACCTTTAAAGCCAATACCTTTCATGTTTCCAAATCCAACTCATTCCAACTCATCATAACCCATCCATGCACATAAAATTCAACTCATCTCGTTATCATGCCCCTTTAATAATAATCACCTCATTTAGTTCACATGCCAAGTTCATACCAAACCCATCATCCACAATCCATGAATCATACCACGCATACATAACACTCCATTATATATTTCCCATCATAGCAATCATACTTAAACAAATATCAACCATCCAAGAGCAACAAAGCAATTCCACAACACACCTCCTCGCTCAGGCTGAAGGGTCTCGCTCAGGCGAGACGTTCTCGCCCAGGCGAGCCCCCTTCGCCTAGGCGAGGGCTCGAGAAAGGAAGCAGAAGCACACGCGGGATCTCGCTTAGGCGAGACCCCTCTCGCCTGGGCGAGATGCTCGCTCGCTCAAAAATTACAGTGGGTCGCCTGGGCGACCCTTCGTGACAAAAATACTTAGGCGAGCCCCTGTTAACCTCGCCTAGGCAAGACATGCCCACTTAGGCGAGTTTAACAGTTCTCGCCACTGTTTTCTCTTGCAGCGGACAACATAGCATACCAAACAGTGATCCAATCATTTATACATCTATAACAGTGCTCAAAAATGCAATCAAACACAACACCAACACCAACAACCACGAACATCTCAGACATTTTGGAGAGTTCTAGCTTCCCTTACTTGGAAGGGTTTAGCTGAAGACTCCTAGACCACACAGGATTCGACAAGCAACGTAGAGCACAACAGCTCCGAGTAGAGGCTTAGGAGCTGGAAAAACAGTGGTACAGAAGTATAACAGGGTTACCATGTGAACTTTAACTGAACCCATGAAAGACAACTCGAAAAGGAAAGCAAGGTTCAAGACCAACTTACGTGAAATGAAGCGAACTCTTGTGCTGGTACGAACGAGCGGGAGCTAAACCCTAGCAGAGCTAAATTTTAGGAGCAAGGGAAGATGATGGCTGAGTTTTCTGAAAGTGAATAGAAGTGTGAATTAGGACAACACGAAAAGGCTTTTATCCTATGGGTCAGCCTTTAGGCCCAACTGTTGTAGGACAGCCCTTTAAAACAAGTGAGCAGAATAAATGGGTCTTACATCAACTATATTGATACAGTATTTTAATTACCATTATCTGTTTTAATTTATATTTATACCGCAAATCAGGTAATACAATTTGTGTAACTTCCTAATTTCATATTAATTACGCATATAATATATGAAATAATGTATCTTTTGAATTAAATTTTCTGATTATTTATTAATAACGTATAAATATGAAATGTCTAATATGAAACTTCTAAATTTTTGTGATAACGTATCTATTAAATATACATTTTCTGAAAATATGTTTTGAACGTGGAATAATCGATCACATTCATATTAAACATCAAATTCGATATATATATATATATATATATATATATATATATATATATATATATAAAAAATTTTAAACATTAATTTATTTACTATTTAAATTTGTAAAATTAAATATTAAAAATATTTTATTTTTGATCACATTTTATTACATATTATATATGTACATTTTGCTATATATTGGATTTATAACCTACAAGTTTGAATATATACATTCACATCTTTATAATGAGTATGAAAGAGAATATCGTATTTATTTATTTTTTCCTTTTTATTGAACATTTTCAATGAAATTATTAATCAACTTACTAGAATTAGTCAATCAGAGAGTTTTAAACAATTTAATTAACATGATTTTAATTTTTTCTTTCTAATTTTAAAAATAAATTATTCCTTTTTATATATTAAATAATTTTAAAATTAATATATATATATATATATATATATATATATATATATATGTATGAAAATATTTAAACATAAATTTATTTACTATTTAAATTTATAAAATTAAAATATTAAAAATATCTAATATTTGATCACATTTTGTTATAATATGTACAGTTTTTTTTATCAGATTTTGCTATATACGTACATTTTGCTATATATATATTCGGTCACATTTCTCATTTTAATAGTTTTGAAACCTATAAATTTGAATATCCTATATTTGAATACACTCTACTCTTGTAATGAGTTTAGAAGTGAATGTCATTTTTGTCTCAGCTCTTTTCTTTTTTTTTTTTTATTTAACATTTGTAAAGAAATTATTACTCACTAGAACTAGTTCATTAGAAAGATTTAAGCAATTTAATTAACATGATTTTACTCTTGTCTTTCTAACAATTTTCATATAATAAATTATTCCTTTTCATATATTAAATACTTTTTAAATCAATATATTTTTCTATCATTTTTTGTCATTTTTACGATGTTATTTGTATTGATTTATCTATTTCAAATTATAAAGTTGTACGTGAACGAAAGATATTAAAATTAAAATTTTTATTTTTATTATTATATAGAGATCTACGTACGATGTTAGGAATCCAAGTGTGAGTCTAAGTCCCACATTGACCAGAAATGAGAAAGTAGAGCACTATATAAGGATCAAGACCCATAAACCTATTGCCTTAAGGTTTTGGGTTGAGAGTGGTGTCAGTGTCTTATGTGGTTAGGCTCAGATCTCATTGGTGTGTTGTATCTCCCCAGTGAAACCCCCTCTGTAAACCTGACAAGTGGTATCAGAGCCGATGGTTAATACCGACTCAGACGAGTGCAGTACCAGTATGGTCCTAGTATCGAAAGTCTTCCTGGCAAGGGTCCCAGGTAAGGGTTCCAGGTAAAGCGTGTCCTGTTAAGAATAACGGCGGTACAAAAAAGGACAGAAAAGGAGTACTCGTGGTTGGGAATGCTTCCGCTGGAGGGGGAATGTACCAATGTGGTTGAAGGGACTCACCCTTGAGGGGGAGATTGTTAGGAATCCAAGTGTGAGTCTAAGTCCCACATTGACCAGAAATGAGAAAGTAGAGCACTATATAAGAATAAAGACCCATAAACCCATTGCCTTAAGGTTTTGGGTTGAGAGTGGTGTCAGTGTCTTATGTGGTTAGGCTCAGATCTCATTGGTGTTGTTCTCCCTGTTAGGAACAAGGCAATAAAGGAAAGAATAAAGGAGAGAAAAATAGACACAGAGAATTTAACATGGTTCGGCTACAATGTGTATGCCTACGTCCACGACTACACTAGGAAGTATTTGTATTTTGGTGTATCTTAAAGCTTTACACAGAGTCTCTTATATAGTAAAATAGAGAACCACATCTCACTATTCTAAGCGATGTGGGACTAAATCAAGCACCATAATTCTAACAATTCTCCCACTTGGGGT
>Ga0214543_1013620_pt1 | contig 10091 bp, 8 predicted proteins | sample CNSS2metaG_FD_160094 | JGI IMG/M metagenome (GOLD analysis project Ga0214543, IMG submission 160094) | Root nodule microbial communities from cowpea collected in UCLA plant growth center, Los Angeles, California, USA - CNSS2 | ecosystem: Host-associated > Plants > Roots > Nodule | place: USA...
TATATACTTTTATAGTAGTGGCAGATCTTGACCACTAATTTTGGAAGAGCCAAAATAATATGCATAACATTTATATCTTTTACCGTTGTCACTAATACAACAAAAATGAATATGCAATTTAATATAATTATAACCATAAATGAAATCATATATATCTAGATTATTCTTTGTTCTTTTAAATTTTTGAATCCATTAATAATTAAATCAAAACTAAAATTTTCAACTATTTCTTTTTCGATATAAATAATCATATTGTTTGCAAGAAATTTATCTCTCATTTTATTTTGCAATTTAATAAATAATTACTAAAAAATATTCAAGTAAGAAATTTTAATGGTTAAATCATCCATAGAGAAATTTGAAATTTTAAAATAGTTTCTCTTGAATATGATATTGGAAATTTAGTAACAAAATTGTTAATTAATAACAAAAGAGCAAGTAAAAAGGTCATGATAAATGTTATCATCTTTCTTCATATTTCCAAATTGAATAGTTGTTTGAGTTTTATCTCTAAGAAAATTAGTTTTTTGAATATTCATATTTTAAAAATAATTACTACGAGAAATTCTTTAATTAGAAACAAAATTTTACAGACAAAAATAAATTGTCAGTTAAACAACATTTATCCACAAATTTTACTGACAGAAATAAATTTGGTGATAAATTCTATTGGTAAAATCCGTAGATAATCTAGAAATGTTATTACTAACGGATTTTTCCATAGGTAATTTCTATTAGTAAAATGGCACAATGAGAAGTGTCTAGTTTACTTAATTTTGTGTAGTATTTTAACACTTATCTTGTAAGCATTTGACATAAATCTTACTGAAACAACCCTTTTTATTTTAGATTACATAATGAGGAGAAATAAGCATTTGATATATTTGTGATGTTTGCGCATATAAATTTAAGGAAATCATGAAGATGGTGTTGAGCCCCAAAGCTGATGTTGAACACCATAAGACGACTTGTTGAAGATTCAAATATAAGCCTTGTGGCTAAGCTTGGTGGTGATCCACAATGACGAAACCTTCAATGCAAAGAAACATCACTACAAAGTTTTTGGAATTATTGATGAAATTTTACTTTCGAAAGTAAATTCGATGATAAATTTGAATTACTGATAGATTTTATGGATGAATCTATTTTCGTTAATAAAATTCGCCAGTAATACAATTTAAAATTATTAACTAATCTATTAGTAAAATCAGCAATTACATATGTTAACATTCGTTAATAAAATTCGTTGATAATTTAAAATTCTTATTACTGACAGATTTGTTTGTCGGTAAATTCGTCCATAAAAAGAGCCTTAAATTTTTCGTCCAAATCTGACGTTCAATATCTTAGAAATTAATTAAGAGGGACGAAGAAGGAAGAGAAAAGAAAGAGGAAGAGGAAGATATGTCATATGAGGTGGTAAGGCAAGTAAATTTGAATTACTAACATATTTTACTAATGATTTTTATTGATGGATCTATTTTAGTTGGTAAAATTTGTCAATAAAATCCATTAGTAATATAGATTAAAATTACATACTGATTCGTTAGTAAATTCATCAATAATTACATACGTTAAAATTCCTCGATAAGATCTATCAATATTATAAAATTCCTATTACTGACAAATTTTCCCATATCCTTCACAAAATTTCCCGCTCAGATATGGTGTTTAATATCTTATAAATTAATTAAGAGAGAAGAAGAAGAGAACAAGAAGGAAGATAAGAAAAGGAGGAAGAATAGGAGATGCCAGATGCGGTGACGAGGAGGTGGTGGTTCATAGATGGTGGAGGAGAAAGAGAAAAGGAGCAGGAGAGAAAGAAAGAATGAGAGAAGGAGGTGGAGAATCAAAAAGAAGAGGAGGATCCAACGACGACAACGGTGACAATAGTAGTAGTGGCAAAGGAAGAGGAGTAAAGAAGAAGGTATTGGAAGAAGAAAAAAAATGAAAAGATAAAAGGAAGAAGAAGGAGAGACGAGGAAGAAAAGGAACCAGATGCGTTATTTATAGAGAAATTTTACTAATGGATTTATTTGTTGGTAATTAGCAACGAATTTTACTGAGGAATTTTTATCGACAGATTTCTTCTTCGATAATTATTGACAGAACAGGATTTTCGTTGGTAAAATTTACCGATGAGTATTTTATCAACGATTTCCCTTCTGGATTTCATCCTTTCCCAACACTCTACAATGGTAGCCCTCACTCTCCTTCTCTCCCCCTTAATTAAACCATTAATTAGTCCTTAATTATGGGGTTAATGATAGGAAAACGAAAAATGGCTTTAATTTTTTATGTTAATGGCTAGTCAAGAACCATTATTTGGTTGTCTCCCAACCCACTAGGCTACCCCTCTTGGCAGTTAGGGTTCTCTGCCCTTTCATATTCATGCCAAACGAAATTTTGGCAAAAAGAAAGTTAAATTCGTTCTTAGTAAGGTTTTGAACACACCCCACTCAATTACACAATCAATGCACAACCAATTCAACCAATTCATATTTCATGATAATTCCTATAATTTTAGGATTACATTATCACTAATCATATCCAAACATAACATTAAAATAATATACTTATTAAAATAACATACAATTGGCATACATAGGACTTAAACCTAAATCCTCTCACACAACCAAGTACTCTCAACCATTTGAGCTAGTACTTTTTCACGTCATAACAGTCTATATTAATTGTCATAAAGGCTCCTACCACCCGCATTTATTAAATAATTATTTATTTAATTATTTAATTTTCTCGGGTCTCACACCTTGCACTTGTGGAAGAAATCATTATTATGAGCAACTAAACTCTTCCTTGTTGGGATTGAATGTAACTTCTCTAACTCTTTGTACTGTATTTAATTCAATATATGTAATGTTCTTGCTTTGCATTTTGGTTATTTGGTTTGCTTTTATTGATTTGATGACTTGATGAATCATCTTACTTCATAACCTTAAATTGAGTGGAAACTTGTTTAAGTTTAGATCCATTCGAATATCCTAATACATGTTAGATTCTAGGAATAGATCTAAGGTTTTACCTAGATAATGAGTCTTGTTCATTAATGCAAGGAGTCATTCAATGAGGGGTGAGGAATCACACTAAATTTGATAAGATTAGGTTCTAAATGCCAGGGATGAGTTTAAAATTACCATAAAGAGTATTACCAGGAAGAGTAGCCAAGTTCAATACCAATAATATTATCAACATCACTTACATTCATTAAAGCAAATTGTGTTTTAAAATTGTTATTTATCGTTATTTCATTAACAAACTTAAATAGATAATTGGTTACTATTTTATTAAACCAAATTTTTGTTGATATGACCTTGTACTACAATCTGTCGATAATTGAATTTTTTAAAATTTGTCAGTAAAAACCCATTAGTAAATTGGACACCAAATTTCTTGCCCAATTTAACAAGATATGTTTATAAATTAATTATGATTAAATTATACTTTTAGTCCCCATTTTCGTAGCAAAATTTGAATTTGGTCCCTCAATTAATTTTTATCTCAATCTGGTCCCTATTTTGGGAAATTTGACCTAATCAAGTCCTTTTCGTTAATGGAGGAGTAACGGTGTTAAATAGGGTGCCACGTGTCAGCTTCTGGATTTTTTGAATTTTTTGAATTTTTTTGAATTTTTTTTGAATTTTTTTTGAATTTTTTTAAAATTTTTAAAAAAATTATAATTTTGCCACGTGTCAAGCTGACATCGTGCCACGTGGTAGTGACAGTGCCACGTGTCACTATTTGGGAGGTGTCATTTTCTCATTCTCAATTTGGTCCGTCTATTTTATTTTTTGTCTCAATTTAGTCCCAATTTTTGTAAAAATTATGCAATTTGGTCCCCCTCCAAATTGAAACAAAAATTATAGAATGTTATACAAATATTTTTATTAAATGATTTTTTTATTCAAATTGATATTTTTATTATATATTTTCAATAAAACCAAGTTTCTTTAAATTTGTTTCACATTAAATTTTACTTAAAATTGTTTTCAAATTTTAAATTTATTTATTTTTTATTGTTACATAAACTAGTTAATTTTTCTTAAATTATATAATTTTTATTTTTATACTAACTAAAATATTTGTATAGAAATTATTGAATTTTACACATTTTAAAAATATGCAATTATTTAAAATATAAATTCAAATAAAAAACAATATTAAAGACCAATGTAATAAAATATCAATATAATTTATGAATTTTTTTATTAACATTATTTTCTATTAACAACTTTTGAAAAAATTTTAAATAAAGTTTAACGTAAAATATAAATTAAAATAAACTTAATCTTATTAAAAATATTTACTTGAAATATCAATTTTGATAGAAATATTTGTGCCTATTTATATAGAAATTAAATTTGGTTTCAATTTGGAGGGGGACGAAATTGCATAATTTTTACAAAAATTGGGACTAAATTGAGACAAAAAATAAAATAGAGGGAGCAAATTGAGAATGAGAAAAAGACAACTCCCAAATAGTGACACATGGCACTGTCAATACCACGTGACACTGTTACTGCCACGTGGCACTATGTCCACTTGATACGTGGCAAAATTTTAATTTTTTTAAAAATTTTAAAAAATTAATAAAAAATAAAAAAAAATAAAAAAAATAAAAAATTCAAAAATTCAAAAAATCCAAAAGCTGACATGTGGCACCCCATTTAATACCGTTACTTCACCCCTAACGGAAAGGACTTGATTGGGTCAAATTTTCCAAAATAAGGACCAGATTGAGATAAAAAATAATTTAGGGACTAAATTCAAATTTTGCTACGAAAATGGGGACTAAAAGTATAATTTAACCATTAATTATAGATGTGTAAGAAAATGAAGAGAAAAATATAAAAGGAAGAAGAAGAAGGGAGTAGGAAGAAGTTGATCAAAAATCGTAATATTTATCGTAAATTTTTACCAACGAAAAAAAATATTGATAATTACTAATGAAGAATTACCGACAATATTTTTGTCATCAATAATTATCGACAAATTTCCCGTTCCCTCAATAAAATTTGGTGATGAATATTTTACTAACAAATTTTTGATCATTAGTAGGACGTCAATAATTTTAATTTGTCGATAAATTTCAAATATTACTACGAATTTTTTTACCATTAGTAGTGTCAATTTTTCTTGTAGTAAGTGATATGTGAAAAATTTTTGGAGGTCCAATCACCCCTTCTACAGTAACCAGGCTCTACTACTGGTTTATATAATGAATGATTTAATATGTGTTGAACTTCGTTTCTAACAAAATTGTTGTCTAAAACACTGTGTCATATTTAAGCCTTAAAAAATAATAATAATAGTAATACTGATAGTAATTATAATAATACATTAATTATTTATTTAGAGTAAATTCTTTTAAATTTAATAGAAATATTTTAATATAAAAACTAATGTATATGAAATTTGTTGTATATCCATATACATTGTTCTCCTTCAACTTGAGAAAGGTTTCACTAATAAATATAATATTACAAATGTACTTTTTTATCATCACTTTTAGTTATGTCACTTCTAGTTATCTACAATCTTAATCTAGGATTGCCTTCTTTAACATCAAGTCACTCTTAACTTTGATAAACAAATGAAGTTTGATATGATTCCACTCATATAGTGTAGTGAGAATATATAATTTAAGACAAAATTCTAGAATTTGAACTAAAATTGTTAGACTAAATTCTGTTAGTAGGGATGATTTCGAAAAGAATAAATATTGAAATTATACATTTAGGTATATAAAAATAAAATTTTAACTATTTATCTATTCATTTACAAAATTCATCATTTCCCTGATTTCGTAAAATTGATTTTTAAAGATTCTGCGGATGCTTTGGATTTTGAAAAGGCTTTTAATGAGCTGAGAAACTGTGGATCATGATGTTTTCTAAGTCATCAAAATTCTTAGGAATATAATCATCTCTCAACCAAAGATTAAGACATTTATTCTCTTTTCCACTTCTATGTAAAGTGCATTAATTAATTATTCTTAATGAGAAAACAGATAGATGAGAGTAGTTGGCAGATTAAAACGGAAATGGTCATTGTTAACTTTCATAGAATTAGTCAATAATATAGTAATTAAAATGTTTAAAGTGAAATGGTCTTAAAAACGTAACTCTTCCTAAAAAACATAGAAGGTCTAAAATGTGTTATTTCTACAAATTTTAGAACTTGTCATATTGGAAGACCTGGACAAATTCAATTTCCTTATTCTTCTCTTATTTTGCGAAAAAGAAATAAGTTGCCATAAAGAAGTTAACTTTTTATCAATTTTCCTTCCAATATAATACACCCCTAAGCGACCACTATCCCCTCCTGGAAAACATCACAAATTAACATTCTACTATTAATGTTTATTAAGACAAATCGCTTCACGAATTTTTGTTTCTAAAAAAATCTATTTCAAATAGACAATGTTACCTAAAATGTTGGAATTTTTTATTGGGATAAATTGGAAAGACTGATCACGTCTTGTCCATACAACATAAAATTACAAGACTTAATATTTATGGGTCTTGTTTTTTTTTTGATTACTCAAAGTTTTCGTATTTTATCAATACGTGACTTTCAACTCATATTTAGATTCTTAATTGTCTCTCCCACAAATGAGTTGAGTTTCGCCACATATTCCAACCATAATTAAATACACTTTCACACTAATCCTAAAATCTTATTACAACGGAACATACTTATTTTCGTTTAAGTAGGACATCAAGATAAACTTGACTTTGATACCACCACTAAATTTTTTTACTATGATAGACTATGGAGATTGGCCAATTTTAAAGTATTAGTTGTCCATATAAGATACTTTACGTAACATCTAAAATAAAAACCTTAAAACTTAATATTTACACCTTATTTAACTTTTATTTTTACTTAATTTGAAACTTCCGGCCCATACATACTTAGATTCCCATTATTACGGATAATAGAGATATTAAAAGATTCTTAGTACCATATTAAAATGTTACAAAACAAAATAACCAATTTAAGAAAACCTAAATTTTAGCACACCAAACTTTTTTCTTTCTTTTTTTAATACATCAACAATTCAAGCTAAAGGTAGACAAGAAAGAAAAAATACTTAACTTGCGAGCACAAGTTTGTCTACAACATATTTGTGAGTAATATTTAATTATGTTTAAACACCTCCATATTTTACTTGATGGAAATCAACCTAAGAGCTTTTAGTATGGATCAGTGGTCAAGCCCATTTATCTTTTCATGTTTTTAAATACTTAAAATAATTGTAGAAGGTTATAATAGGATTAATGTTTTGTTTAGTTTCATTAGAACGTTGTTTTGTTTCATTAGAATGTTTGAGAGATCCAAGTCTTCCGCTTGTGAGTGGAGTTTGTGTATTCCGACTCAAACTTCTATCGATTTGAATCTTCCGCTGCATCATCCACACATTTCTTAGGAAGAACGTCGTCGATCTTCTTCGTAAATCCTTGAGAACTGACAGCTTCACCGTGAAAATTCCAGTCATTAGGAGTTTGCCACGAGCCTTCGTCTATCATGTTTATGTTAAAAAATTGATTACTCAGATAATACTAATACTAATAATAAATATTAAATAATATAATAATAATTATTAAAACAATAATAATACTAAGACATATATATAAATCAATGAATATTAATCATACACTCAACAATTATAATAACAATAAGAGATAAAATAAATAAATAAATGAGGAAAGGATAGAAAAAGCCTGGGTTTAGACGTGCATGACGCTATCCTTAAAGAGAAAATGTCTCTACTACACAGGGCAATACAAATACACAATCGTATGTGTTTCAAATCATATGTATTTCTCTCCCAAAATACAACAACTCGTCAGATCGATCGAGTGAGCGAAGGATCTCTGAATCTTATGAACACCAATATCTTAAAGATAATATAGAGAAGAAAAGAAGAACATTTCGGATAAAACTCTAGTGTTTGTTGTTATTTTGTTGTGTTTTTCCACATGCATCTAGGTGGCTAGGCGGTATTTATAGATAACAAAAGGAAAAATAAAAATAAATAGTATTAAAAATATAACTGTTAGCCATAAATAACATTAATCTACAAAAATTAAAAGTTAATAAAATATTAAAAATTGATAAAAACTTGAGTTTAAATTTTTTATTTTTTAAATTATATTAAAATATTTCTAACGGTCTCAAAGATATAATATATGATTTACAAAGTTCCATATTCAAAAGGATTTGACGACCCTCTCTCCGATTCTAATTCAATCGCAAAAATGATTTTCAATAAACTACGTATTGCATTACTTTAATACACATGTCATACTACGTATTGCATTACTTTAATATAACTGTTAGTTTAGACAAAATTATGGCACGTTTTAGTTTGTTTTAACATATTATAGTTCAAATGTAGTTACACATGCATTACTTTGTTGGTCACATATAAGTTAATCATATAGTTGAGTTAACAGGTGAAATCAAAACTGGCTTGTTTTAGTTTTAGAGAGATAAATCATTACTAGAAATTTTTGCATTACATGATATTTTTTTTGTAAATTTGTTAAAATATTTGCAAGAAAAAATTTTTTTTCTGTCATTTTTTCTAAAAATTTTAATTGGCAGGTAATTTATTTATAGGTAATTATTTCTTATAAAATTACAAAATTCGCAAGTATTTCTTACAAAATTTGCTGAAAAAGCATTTTACACAATATTTTGCAAAAGAAATGGTAACAATTTCTTGCAAATTTTTTTTTACAACAAAATTTATAAATATTTTCTACGAAAAAATTTTCAAAATAAAATTAGCAGAAAATATGAGTTTTTTTAGTAGTGAAATACAATTTTAAATTTTTTTAGTAGTGAAATACAATTTTTTTTACATACTAAAACTAAGCTACTTTTATTTAAGATAAGTATCATACTTTACCTAAATAAAATTGTATATTATTCAAATTTTTTTCAATGTTAACTTTTTTTTCTTAATGATGGACGAGGAAACCTTATACCTGCAATATGATTAATAATTATACAAATGAAACTATGACAATAATTAAACGAACAAAAGTAAGAAAACAGAAAAAAAAAAAAAAAAAAAAGTAGCCGCTATAGACGAAAAACACTAAAGGAAACTGAATCAATTATCACATGCTCTTTGATAAAAAAAAAATAAATTCTAGAATTTATCTTGAGTTGGGATACGTACAAAGTCCCCAAATAGACTCGTTTGATTATTTCTAGGTTTGACTATCCGCCGCACAAGGGAAACAAGAACCTGTGTGCTGGTTTTGGTGTTTTAATTAGTTTCAAAATTAATCAACACTTCTGTCTATCATGTGCGTTGCATATTTAACATGTGAATTCATAACCATCATCTCTCAACTTGAAAAATTTACTACCTTGTTGGTTGAAGTTTTAACATGTTCTTTTGTATAGATTTACTATGCAAAGAAATTAGGAAACAATTATTAGAGTGTAATAATTGTCTTTTCGTTTAAGTGAGAAGAGGAGTTTGGAAATGAATGACGAGATTGTTTGAAATTCCATTTCACTATATATGTAATGGTTACTGAGTGACCAACGATCATTTGTCACCTTTGTCTACCTATTTTCACTATATATTACAATTTATTCCTTTGTCTCCTTTTTCTATCTATAAATACCACTTAGGTGTATGGAAAAAAAATACAACAACAAAGATAACAAACACTAGAGTTTTCTCCAAATTTTTTTCTCTATATTATCTTTAAGACGTGGTGTTCATAAAGTTTAGAGATCGTTCGCGACACTCGATCGATCTAACGAGATGTTGTATCTTGGGAGAGAAACGCATATGATTTGACACACATATGATTGTGTATTTGTTTAGTCCTATGCAGGAAGGGCGTTTTCTCTCTAAGGACAACGCTATGTGTGCCTTAACTCAGGATATTTCTACTCCTTTCGTTGTTTATTTTTTATTTATTATTATTATTATAATTGTTGATATATGATTAATATTCATTGATTTATATATATATATATATATATATATATATATTTGTGTGTGTGTGTGTGTGTGTTTGTGGGTGTGTGTGTTTTTT
>Ga0214543_1013623_pt1 | contig 10089 bp, 5 predicted proteins | sample CNSS2metaG_FD_160094 | JGI IMG/M metagenome (GOLD analysis project Ga0214543, IMG submission 160094) | Root nodule microbial communities from cowpea collected in UCLA plant growth center, Los Angeles, California, USA - CNSS2 | ecosystem: Host-associated > Plants > Roots > Nodule | place: USA...
TATATATATATATATATAAACTCATCATTGTCATTTTCAAATTATCTGGATAGAATAGTACATCATCCATCATTCAAACATAGCAAGAAAATATATCTAAACTAATAACATGTTCTTTTCACACATTCACGCAACAAACCAAATCTTGTTAATCAAGCCTGTAAAACTCCTATGTCGCTTAGTAACTCCATTTGTCACACAAGAAAACTCAATTACAATCGTGCCTAACATGAAAAATAACGCTTAACTAGAAATGCCCTAATTGCACATAAATACAAAATGTGGTTATGAGAAAATATAAAAAGTGGAATTTGATACATTTTGTGTTGTTTTACAAGTAAAATGAAGGAAATCATGAAGTTGGTGTTAAGCCCCAAAAGTTGCAGCTCAAGCCAGAATGATGAACTGATATAAGTAAATTTTAAGCATGCGGTTGAGTAGCAAAATTTGGTGTTGAGCCACATTTTAAGAAACCTTCACTGCAAGGAACATGAAGCTCCAAATTTGAAGTTGGGCATCAATTGGAAACCTCCATGGCAGGGAAACCTCCATTGTTGATCTCCAAAAGATGGATGCCCAAGCTTGGGAAGGAACCCACTTAGGCAGGAAACCTCCTTGGCTAAACTTCAATCTTGGAAGCTAGAGCAGCACTTGAAAATCTATAAATATAGGGCATGACCATAGGATTATTATGTTGATTTTGTATACTATTCTAGAGAGAAACTCTTAGATTAGCTTAGTTCTTATAGTATAGTAGTATAAAGTTATGGAAGGAAGCTACTCCATTTTCATCTTGTATATATCATCATGAGCAGTTAATTCCTCTATAGGTTGGATTGAATGAAACTTCTAAACTCTCTTTGTATTTCACTTGATTATATATGTATTATGATTCTTGGTTTACGTGTTGGTTACTTAATTTGTATTTCACTCCATGGTGATTTGGTCAATCATCACACCTCATCAACACTAAATGTAGAGGAATCTGGTCTAGTGTTTAGATCCAATCAAGTCTCTTAATCATTAGCATATACCAGACATGCATATGCATGTTTATTTGGTTTAAATAGTCTTGTTCTCAAGGATTCCTCCACTTGGATGGGAGCATCCTACGTTTGACCCCTTAGATTCTAATTCACAGGAATGTGGTTAGATTTACACGTAAGCGTACTTCTAGGAACATTAAAACAAAGAATGCAATATATAGATAATTAAAGGCAGTGCAGTGAAGTTAAGAAACGAAGTTCAATCCCAACATCCCAATCAACATCACCTCTCTCATATTTATTTGTAAGGTTAAATATATTTTTGGTCTTCAACTTTTAGTCAAAATTGGAATTAGTCTCTAAAGTTTGAACAAATTTAATTTAAAAAATTAATCCTAAAAGATAAATAAGATAGTAAATAGAAAAAATTTTGGATTTTTGTCGAACATCGATGAAGTTGAAGAATGAAAAAAAAAATTGTTTACGTCTTTACATTTTTTTATCTCATAACCGAGTATATATTTAACTATTATAATTAAAAATTCCAATTTTATTTTTTAAAACATAAAATTATACTGTTTTAAATAATTAAAATACTCATGAGATTTTTAAAATTTAATTTCTTCTAAAAATTATATAGTTAAACACATTTTTATCTTAAAGTATTTTAGATTTTTTATAAAAATAAATTATATTTTTAGAACTATTATACTGTTAACTATTCACTTAATCTAATCTAACTATTTTATATGATTAAATCTAATTATCTACAAATATCATATAAAATTTTATATTATTTTAATTTTAGACTATGCCAAGATTTTTAGTCTTGAAAAAAAAAATTGAAGTTATTAAATCAAAATTCTAATTTATTTTCTTTTTCAAGTTAAATCACCTATAACTAATGTGAAATGATTGATTATGTTCTCTTTCCATGTTGCTCATATCATATTATAAAACCCATCACAATATTATCATGATTATATACTATTTTATTATTAAAACATACTCAAAATTCCAGATAAATAATTTTTATTGTCTTAAATATTTATTATTATTATTATTATTATTATTATTATTATATTATTATTATTATTATTTTACTATTTAAACTTATTCAGAATTCCATACCAACATTAAATCATTTATATTGTCTTAAATATTAAATATTTATTATTATATTATTATTAATATCATTATTATTATTATTATTATTATTATTATTATTATTATATATTTTGTATTATTATTATTATATATATAATATAATATGATAATAATAATAATAATAATATATATCCACATAAATTACTTAACTATTTACAACAACATTTGTTATTTTAGTTATCATGTAAAATTATACTGCCATCAATTTAAGTAAATATGCACCTGAATGTTAAAAGTATTATTAAAAGTACTTTATATTATAAATTTAAAATATTTTCTATTTTTTAAATTATAATTTATATTTAAATAACTATTTGCAACATGAAAATGCATTTCATTTACGCTCTCACATCATCTTAAAAAATATAAATTGATTATCTCTTATTTTTATCTAAAGGTTGAATCTTACCTCCACACGATATTTGTTACTGCCATGCAGTGCATTTATAACTGTATAAACAACAAATACACAGTATAAAATCCTCTTTTTATTTCTGCCCTAATTTAAAAAGGTTGTCTCAAATTAGTTGGGCCTAGGGCTGGTCCATAGGGTGTCCAAAGTCCCTAAGGCAGCCTAACCCTTCTCATTCTGCCACACTTTGCAAAGACAGTGCTCTTACCCTCTTTCCCTTCTAACAGAAGCTCTGCTAGGGTTTGGACATTTTGAATGGTTCCACTGTTTCCCAGCTCCCTAAATTTTTCTTGGAGTTGTTGTACTCACTACTGTGGTGTCAGAATCCTCTGCTAAACCCTTTCCAGGTAAGGGAAGCTAGGGTTTCAAGTTATTTCTATTTTATATGAATAATGTTTTGTGAAATATGAGAAGAGATTGGGGAAAACGTTAGTTTTTGGTATATTTCTGAGTTAGGGGTTCAAATATTCATGAAACTGTGATATTTGACGTTATTTCTTGTATTCTGGATGTGTCGCACAGTCGCTGGGCAAGTGCCTTTGGTCGCTGGGCGACTGTGTGTTTTTCTAATATGCGCAGTTTTAGTAAAATTGACTTTCCTGACTCATTAACCATTGGATTGAGCTCAAATTTTGACTTTTGTTCATAACATGCTATTTTATGGTTTGACCGGTTGGATCGTCGATTAGATGTCTGTAGCTTGAGAAATGTGTCACGCATTACTGCAATGATTTTGGTTTTGCGATAATAAATTTGCTTAGGAATTTTGGTGTAAGAATTATTGTTGTGGGTTGTGCTTGATTGTATGGAATTGCAGGTACTTAAATGTTGGAACTAATTTATTTGGGATGAATACTATTTTGTGATATATGTATGTCTTAATATGCATTTATAAAGTATGAGATGAATGAACTTGCATGAGTGATGTGATTCATGGATTGTGAATGATGAACTTGGATAAATCTTGGCATACAATTTCAATGAAATGGGTGGTTATATATGTTGTCATGAATTCGGTATGAACAATAATGTTACATTGATTGCATGGTATTGGTATGAGGTGAAGTTCTATATTCTCGAATTGGGAAGAATGGGATGGTATGAAATCAACATGGAATATGAATGAGGATGGGTTACAAAGGATGGCGTGAGGTGTTAAATGCATGATCAATATTATTTGTTTGTTTGGAATGTGATTGGTATGTTGTTAGTACGTAAATCCACGAGTCTCTAGGTGAGACTTCCTGGTGGTGCTTCAGTGGTCGGGACGTAATTCCATGGCCCCTGTTATTGGAGTCCATGGTGGTGCCCCATCTATATAATTTGGTAAGGATTCAAGGTAAGGTTGCATCCTAGCATTCTAAGGAGTCAGTTAGTCTCACTTAGAGTTGACTGACTCTCGTGGTGAGAGTAGTAGGAGGCCTGAAACTCATTAAGGGCTAACCTTGTGTGGGGGGATTGAAACATTGTAACACTTCTAACACTTAGCTCGGGGGTGAGCAACTCGAGGGTGAGCAGGGTAATCTACCACAAGTGCTAGCATCCGCTGAATCCGACCTGATTATATGTAATCCAGATGAGTCTAGTCTGAGTCTAGTGTATTGCTTGAGAAGTCATAACATGATTGGTTGATGAATACTTTTTTGGATTGTGTAATAGCATGTGATTGCTTGATAGACTATTTCTACTCTAACTTACCCTGTTTGTTTGGTTGTCTTGTATGTGGTTCTTCTGATGAAGGATTATGTTGTTTCTTTTTAAGATTATTAAATATGGTGTGAGTTGATTAAGAAAGCTAAGTGAAATTCCCATTGGACATTAAGATAGCAAGCTATCTAGATGTGAAAGTTCCTTTCACAAAGCTCAAGAGAAGAAGATGATGAATTGATTCAAAACGAAAAGGAAATGGGAAGCACATAAACCATAGAAAACCAAGAACAATTAAAGGAAGAAGAAAACATAAAATGGAAAGGAAAGAAATGGTAAAAAATGTGAGAAGCATGCCACTACAAGGCTAGGCTAGAAGCCATGGCAACCTTGAAGATGAGTGGATGCGTGCCGCCACTTGTTATGCAAGATAAGGCTTAAAAGTATTCACTCCCAAGGGAGGAAACTCTCACAAATGGTTGAGACACAAGAGTGTTTTTACTTCAAAATGTTCAACCCTTTTACATGTCTAGGAGCACCCCTTATATAGAAGAGTTTAGGGGCCTCTAAGCAAATAAAAGATACCTAAGGATGTCTCTACAAAAACCTAACCCTAGCTTCTAGAAACTAGGTTAAATAAGGTTACAAAAATGAGAGACAAAAGAGCTAACTATGGTGTGTGCAAGGCTAATTTCGTTCTAGCACAAAAGGAGACCAAGAATGTGTCTCATATGTCTCTAAAAAGTGGTCATAGTGTGCTAAAAATAAAGGAGACCAAAGGTACATAGGTACACTTGCTTTATGTCTTTTTCTTTTTACTTTATGCATTTGCTTTACTCTCTCTTCCACATCATTTATGCTCCCCAATCACCATGCGCCACCTAGCATTGTTTTCTTACTCCTAATTAACCTACAAAACAAATAAACATAGATTAGCATGTTGGCTTAAGTCAAGTCAACTATAGTCAACAAGTCAAACCTAGTCAAAGGTCAACAAGTCAACTAAAGTTGATTCAACTAAGTCAACTTAGGGAATCAAAAATAACAAACACAAATAAAAGGGATCAAGGATTAGTAAACTTCCTTTCTAAACATGCTTAGTTTTCTTAAGCATGTGCCTCCATCCTTGGTTGGGGCCAATCCTTCATCATCTTCTCCTTTTGCGATGATCATCAATTGATTGATGTGAGCAGATGTGAGAACTCCCCGTGGTCAACAGAAAAATGATGATTTCGCTGTATAATCTATTTGGATTAGATCTCGCTACTAAAATTTGCTTTATTTATGAATGTATCTATAATATATGAACTTTTTTTTAATTTTACTTTTTATTTACTATTTTTAAAATTTATAAATAATTAAAAAATACGTAAACACATACTTATTAGCACACTTAAAATAATAATTTTGCAGATTTAGTTTTAAAATAAAAGAATAAATGGAAATTACTACAAATCTTAAATGACACCAATTAGTGATCATAACCTGCCCCGCGCATCCCAAACTATATTTATATGCTGAAACAATAAAGTACAATAGGATTAAATATATTTTTTATCATTCAACATTTAGTAAAAATTAAAATTAGTATCTTTTAAAATTTTTGAACTAATTTAATTCCTTATCTTTATAAATCTATAAATTTAATCTTTTAAACCAACTTTTTATAAGTTTATTTAATGTTTCAATTGTATTTTTCAACTAACATTAAAACAAACATGTTTTAATAAGTGAAAACAAATTAAAATACTATAATAAAATGTATTTGAAACGTCAAATAAATTTAATAAAATTTAGTTAAAAGGACTAAATTCACGTATTTACAAAGTTGAGAAACATAATTGGTTCAAAATTTTCAAGAGGAACTAATTTCAATTTTCTCTAAAAGTTGAAAGAGCAAAAACATATTTAACCCAATACTGTATATTATTATGTATATTATTATGTGATGTATATTTCATGTCAAACCAAATATAAATTATATTCAGTATTCAAAAATTGATATTCATAGTTATGAAAAACATTCATCATATTTTTAATCAAAACAAAACATAAATTATCAGAGTTTGATGCATTCAAGAAAATTATAAAACCTCAATCAAATAAAAGAAAGGATAATTATAGTTACATCCTCCATTTTCAGAGTACACGCAATTGCCCTATATACCAGACTGCCCTATTCCAGATTTTTTTCTCATTGTCCAAAATGCAGCAAAATAGCGATTCTGCAAAGAAAATTATAACTAATTAAGATCAAATTAATGATTAACATATTTTTATAGAATCAAAACTTAATATATATATATATATATATATATATATATATATATATAATTTGATTTCTCAAGATCATTCACATCAGAAACTGTCTCTGCACACATAAACATCGAACTCACATGTTAAAAGTTATTCCCAACTCAGATTTAGGCAGTTTGAAATTTTTGGAACTAAAGTTATGACATGTTAGGAATTTAAGAACATAGATGCGAAAGAAGATGAGAATTTGTGCAGAGTTAGAAGCTTACTTGCATCATTGATCTAGGATTTGTGGTGTAAGTTGTCTCAATTGTGCTTTCTTTCTACAAACCAACACAACAGGTAATGCAAATATGACTTAGATAATCCAAACCTTGCATAACTAGAGGGTATTATCCAACGAAAAACACTTACCTCAAATTCAAGTCCATAACTTACTGCGACTCTCTTAACATCTTCCAAACTCAATTCAATGGACATCTCCTACAGACAAGTTTCAGAATAGAAATTACGCAACAAGCATAAAATGCTATATTACTACTACTAATATAATAAGTCAAAAGAAAAGGAATTATACATCCTCCTGTCCGTACACATCAGCAAAGTGATATAGTAGAGGTCCCAAGTTTATCCAAACCTGTTATGATATGATATCAATATCATCTGAATATGAAGAACAAAGGTGAAATAAATGACAATAGATAAATCATTATCTATTTGGTGATTTTGATTCAGGAACTCACTCCCCCATCTTTCAAAAGTTTTGAAATTATTTCAATGTACTCAATAATGTTATGAGCTGTATCAATAAAGAAACACGTCACAACTGCATCCCATGCACCTGCATTGGTCATGTTAAGTTCAGTTAGAAATTATTATACTGGGCATAACATGTTATACACCACATTATTTAAATATATATGGTTAAGTAAGAACTATAATGTTGAGCTCAGTTTGTGCAAGATCAATTAACTTTTTTAATACTATCTACAGACAGCAACAAGTTATCCTCTGCTCAAATCCTAACTGAAACAGCACCAAGTTTAAAGTATATAGACTACTAATAAGTGACCATATCAAATAACATTTATTTTTACTAAAAGCTCAAAATATATATTAGATCTCATCATCTCAGATTCACTCCATTATTCAAAGTCTGTATTGTTCATTTGTTCCATAATCCAAAGCATAGGTAGACACATATGAATTTAACCAGAACACCCATAATATTTTCATGTTTGCTCTCTTAGAGCTGCTGACAAACTATTGATAATTAAAAACTATAAATATAAAAGACTGTTGGTAATTTCTCCTACCAACTTGGCTTGAATCACTGTAGACTTCAACAAAGTCACCTCCACACATGGAAAAGCCTTCAGTAATTCCTGCACTGCTACGATTCAAGAATATTATGATTATAAGATGTGATATACCATACCAGAAGATATATTGATGTTTTAATATTTCTACAATACATTCGCATATTATACCATATATTACTTTTTGAGTCTAAAAGAAGATTATCACTTTTAACCAACAGAAAATTGCAATGTTATATTCTAATTATCCCAAAAGATTGAGATGCTAGGTGAAATAGAACAAATGAATCTGTTGAATATAGAGAAAATAGGGTTTGAGATTAATCTTCCTTGTGTATAAATCACATGCAATACTAATAAGTTATGATACCACATCATGAAAAAACTATCCCTTTAAGTTATTCGACGAAGACACATGAATCATTTTATATTACTGTTACCTGGCTGGATGAATATCTGGTATTGAAACAGGACGAAGTTGATCACTGTCTGATAATGAATTGCAATTGCTGTGAATCCAAGGACAAATTGTCCACTCACCAGCAGTTTGGGATCTTAATGTTTCATGCAGAAAAATTGATTTGAGGACAAAAAGAGAAAAGATCCGAACATTAGAGAACAGCAATCATCACAAATAAGCAAATACTCCGACATTAACAAGATCAACATGAAATAGATAATTCTGGTTCATACTGGTTAAGAATAAAACTCGAGCATATCATCATGTAGTATGAAAATTCATTTCCCTGACTGATAAATCCTGCATTAAAATATGATGATTAGTTATAGTATAAGTATACTAATCATAATTCCCATGTAAACCTGGTAATACATACGCACCTAAACATGAAATCTCAAGGGCCAGCCGACCAAGCCCAGCACCAGGAACTAAACATGCAGGTGGACTGTTTAAGAAATTCTTATTAGTGAAAAACAAATTGTGCCAAAAAACTGCAACTCAAGAAATTTCTACCAGTATCAAAATGTTATGTTTTACCTCTCCTTACTGCGATTAGGAAATAGCATATTAAGCTCTTCAAGAATAGGGTTGTAGCACTGATCACGTTCCTTTTTACCCTTTTAATATAATGGATAATGAATCAAGTTTTTCATGATAACCAAAATAAAAAATAAATTAAAAAAAAAAAAGCAATAAATCAACATGCAGTACCTCTGCTGCCCAGTCCCTAACTATATTCCTTATAATACATCGTACCTGAGGTAAAACAGTAAAAAAATAAATAAATATAAGCAACAAAACCATAAAAAAGCCTAACTTTCACAGAATTCCCTCAATGAAGGAAAATTGAAAAATACATAGAATAAACTACATAAGATTAAGTTAAACAGCATTAATGATTTATGAATTATTACAGCAAGTGACACAAGTTCATTTTCTTTCTCAACCTGTCTGTTTCTTAGGCTTTGCTAACTTCCCAGATCTGGATTCATTTCAGGCAACGCTACAGATTCATTCCACAAAATGACCTAAATTTCATCTAACTCCAATACCATAAATTCCCTGGTGTTGTCCAGCCACCATCTATTATGTTCCATTGAATCATCCAAAAAAAAATGTTATAAATAGTATTTTATTAGTTGGTTGGTGTTATTGTTAGATATTGTTTGATATTATTAAGATATTGTTAGATATTGATAACCACAATATCAAACAATATCTTCTATTTAATCCTTTTATTTTCAATTACTCCTTTTACTTGTACCTCTCTCTATTATAAATAGATTACCCTATGTGTGGTTTATACACAAGGGAGATTAATCTCAATCCCTATTTTCTTTATTCTCAGCATGGTATCTAGAGCTTAAGGTTTTTCTTTTTTTCACTATCGCTGCCTCCACCTCTGTCACCACTGCCGCTGCTGCCACCGGAGCCGCCGGCGCCACTGTCGGTGCCACTGCCGTCGCCGCCGAGTCGTCGTCGCCAGTGTTATTTCCGACCGGCGACCATACAGTTTTGATCGTCCCTCGCGCCATTTGACGCCGCATCTCTTCCAGTTCCTCCATGGCGTCTTGCGCTGCCTCTTTCAGTTCTGAAATCTCTTCTGTTTCATCCGATATACTTGTTATGTTCAACAAATTTCTCAAATGGTATCAGGATCAACAGTTTTCTAGTTCCACTGCATCTGTTGCTCACACAGGTACATCTTTTGTTGGTCTGACTCAATCTTCTTCTCCTGGTCCTTGGGTTTTTGATTCAGGAGCCACTGATCATATTACTGATAACAAATCTTTGTTCTCTTCTTTATCCTCTACTACTCCTTTACCTTCTGTTACATTGGCT
>Ga0214543_1013627_pt1 | contig 10084 bp, 5 predicted proteins | sample CNSS2metaG_FD_160094 | JGI IMG/M metagenome (GOLD analysis project Ga0214543, IMG submission 160094) | Root nodule microbial communities from cowpea collected in UCLA plant growth center, Los Angeles, California, USA - CNSS2 | ecosystem: Host-associated > Plants > Roots > Nodule | place: USA...
CAATCATAAAAAGACAATTCTCTTTTAATATAGCAATTTGTGCAACTATTTTACGATTAAGAAGCAATTGCTTGGTGTATAGACTATTCATTAAATTATTATAAATATAAGATACTTTTTGATTCTTGCGAATTACTGCATTTAGTCGACTAATCCATAAACCACGAAAATCTTGGTAATTGGTCAATTAAGAGGAAAAAGGAAAGAAAATTAGAGGTTGTTGTTGTTAGTAAGTATTGTGAGGAGAGAGAATTCAAAGAGTGGACTACGATATTTGAGTGAGAAGGAGAGTTAAAGTGGGGGAAAGCAAGGATATCCATTTTTTATCAAAGAAGAAGCCAAGAACCTTCAAGTTTTAGCAAGGAAATCCAGGTTAGGAGAGCTAATTAACGATGTTTTGGTTGTTTAATGATTAAATGTATGATGTACAATATGTTATTGCATGATCCTTCTCTGTTATCGTTTGAATTTTGCGTTTCTAAAATTTTTCCAAAAACTGCCTGGCAGAACGATGAACTGCCGCCAAGCGACACATACTGTTATTCCTGTCTTCTCGGTTCTTTTGAGGAACCACCTAGCAGTGAGCATCGTGCCGCCGGGTGACACAAGCAGATCAACCCCAGGTTCCCGTATTTCCTTTCAGCTTTGATTTCTTCCTTACTCTGATTGTGGGCTTTATTGCATAATATTTGCTTTGTTCTTTCGTGTTTGCACGGGGTTGAACTTAATTTAGGGTGTGTGGATTGGTTGAAGTATTCCATGAAAATGACTGTTAAAATTTAAGATTAATAATATTGGGCTTTGGAAACTTATGGGGTCTATTATGTTTAAGTGGATGATGAAGATTCATGTTTATTTAGATGAGAAACCTTCATTTGGAGGAATTTTGTTTAAACCTGTTTCGTTTTTATTTGAAAGGGCGTATACAGTGGCTTAATCCGGAGTTTGTTTTTTTCTTTTGACTTGAAACGTGAAATTGGTATTAGGTGTGTGTTAACTTTTTTCTATAATAAAATTTGGTTTGTTTGTTTTTTTATTTGAAACGTGAAGTTGGAATAAATTTTATACCTATGTTAAATTTTATATATATATATATATATATATATATATATATATATATATATATATATAATTAGTTACGTCAATTTTGGTTTGTTTTGAGAATATTAATGGATTTATTGGTTTTAAGTGGTTAGGTTTGTTTTGAGAATGTTAATTAATTTATTGGTTAAGTAGGTGATTAGGCATTTTCTTACTCATTGCTGAACGCGTTATTTATTAATGGAATGGAATTGGATGGCTTTCGTGTTTGGTTTTGATTGTGGACAATAAATCCTTTGATTTCACTTGAAATATAATCAAAGTGTGTTAGAGAATGGTGTATGCATGTGCCAGAGGCTTGCTACTAATTGTATTGTTCCACGAGGCACCCCTTATATTTAATTTTCGCACCTTTTATTATTGGATTGCTTATTTATGTTTGTTTATTTCATGCACTCTCAGTACCCTTTGCATTTAGTTTTTATTTTATCTTATGTACCTGCGTTTTCACTAAACATAAACCTCACTCCTTTAATTTCTTTTTTAGGCTAGGATGTGCTTACTTTATGCACCACGTGTTTCTCTTTATGCACCTCGTTCTCACGTGTATAGTTTTTTCTGATTGCACCCACATATTCACTTATGCACCCCTATTTTCTATTTCGAATTTTATCTTTTTAATCACGTCATTTTCTAAAATAATAAAAGTATTTTAAATTGAAATAAAAATCAAAATAGTTTTCAAAAAAGATAAAAATAAGAATAAATAAAAAATAAATAAAATTATTTTCTTTATTTTTTGTGTCTAATCAACCAATCGTGTCGCACGACACTCCATTTCAAAATAAAAAATCATAGAAATTTTTTGTGTCTAATTGACCGCTAGCGTTGCACAACATTTTTTTTTAAATACGAAAAATTATAAAATAGTTTTGGTGTGTAATTGATCGCTCGTGTCGCACGTCACTCCATTTCAAAATAAAAAATATAGAAATGTTTTAGTGTCTAATCGACCGCTCGAGTCGCACGACACTCCTTTTCAAAAATACAAAGTATAAAAATATTTTTGGTGTCAACATGGCCGCATGCGTCGCATGACACTCATTTTACAAAAAAGCAACTTTCAAAAATTAAATAATTTAATCAAACTTTTTTATAAAGAACTACATAGTCCTGATTTCTCATTTTTAACGAAAACACGTAGGACCAAGGTTTTAACCCTTGTGAAGTCCCTTTCACTGAAAACATATATTTGTTCAATTTATTTTCTTATTTTTGGGAAAAATAAATATTATAAAATAAACACATTTCTTTACAAAATCAATTAAAGGTATCACCTTTGGGCGGGCGGGCGTTGTAAGGTGCTAATACATTCCCTACGCGTAACTGATTCCCGGACCCTAAATTTGGTTTTTGCAGACTTTATTTTTATTTTTATGGTTTTTCATAATAAACTATGGTGACGACTTCTAATATCTTTTTCCAAATCAATTTCTTTTTAATTCGTCGTCTTGTCATGATTTAGTTGCAACACTTGACCAGAGGCATTTTTTATCAAACAATATTTGTTTTCAAAATAAATTTTAGAGCCTTTCTCCATCAATTGACCAACACTTAGCAGATTTTGGTCCATTTCTGGAACATACAAAACATCATATATAAGCTTTGTTCCTAGAGAACTTTCAATTGCAATTGTACCTTTTCCCTTCACTGCTATATAATGTCCATTGCCAATTCTGAATTTTGAAGTTTGTGTGATCTTTAATTCCTTGAAAACCTGCTTGTTATGAGTCATGTGGTTAGCAACCACTGTCAATTAACCCATTTTCACTTGAATCAATACTTGTGAAACAAGTAGCAATAAAGAGTTGGTCTTCCTCCTCCTCTTGTTCAGCTACTTTCAGCATCAACATCTTGTTGAAATTTTCCTTTGCAAATCACAGCTTCATGACCAAGTTTGTTACATTTGCTGCATTTTGCATCAGGTATTTTCCAGCATTTAAATGGAGGGCGATCCATTTTACCACAATGGTGACAAGGTGGGTAACTTTACTTTTTACCCTTTCCTTGCTATAATTATTTTCAGTACTCTTATTACCTGAAAATATGTTCTTCTTGTAGTTTTTCTTTTTACTTGCTCCAATTCCTTGACCTTTTACTTGCAAAACCTTCAACCATGTGATCTTGCCTCATAAGTCTTCTTTGCTCCCAGGCTTGTAAACCATGTATGACTCTGCTAGGGCAACCTTGGAAAGATCTTTTGTATTTTCCAATGTGGTTATTGATGCTTCATATATATCGGGAACTATAACCAGAATTTTTTCAACTATTCTAGAATTAGAAAATTGAGTGCCAAGCAGTCTAACCTTGTTAAGAATGCTTAATAATTTGTCTGAGTAACCTTTAATCGTCTCAAACTCTTGCATTTTTTGCAATTCAAATTCCCACATCAAATTCATAACTTGCATGCCTCGAATTCTCTCATCCCCTGCATACTCTTTCTTCAAGTAATTCCAAATTGACTTTAATAACTTATAAGTCATGATCCTAGTGAATATGGAGGGATTGTCATGGAGGGATTGTCAGGCAATGAAAGTATTTCATAATCTTCTTCTACGGCTTCCCACAAATCCCAAAGCTTCTAAGTAAGACTCCATTTTTACTGCCAAAGGTCATAGTTCTCCCCATCAAAGATAGGCGGAGTAGAGAAACCTGATGCAACTTCCATTCATAGAACCCTCGAGAATAGAGCTCTGATACAAATTGATGGTATTATATGATTGTGATTGCAGTAAAATACATAATAAAATAGAGTATGTGCAAATTGTTGCAATGAAAGAATAATTAACGTTGCAATAGTGGGATACACTGTCTTTGTTTATTTCAAATAATATATAAAAAATGAAAGTAACTAACCACAAACAATGTAGGTCACGTTTAACAAATTCAATACTGGTTTGTTTAATTCCTAAGAAATAGGAAAATAACTTTTACTTATTCAAAAATATAAATAAATAATAATAAAATAAAAGAGCATTCCAAAACAACTAACAAAAACTCTTCTTCATGGATTTGATGAGCCAACACAAATCAATATCTTTTTGGAGAGATTGAGAGTGCGGAGAAAGTTGATGTTAGATATCTCAACTAGAGTTATCATAAAATCAAAAACCCCTGAAAAAGCTAAGGAGTTGATAGAGAATATGGCTTCCAATGATTTTGATGTGCAAAATGAGAGAACTCAAGTCCAAAAAAAGGGTGTATTGGAGCTTCAAACCCATGTTTGTTCAGGCACGACGACTTGTCGTTTTTTGCACCCATCTTAGCTTGACCCTGATTATCTTCATATCCTCCCGCTCCATGGATAACATGGGGTTCAATGAAGGGTGATGAAAGGGACGTCTTCTTCAAAAGTTTTAAAGTAATTTATGTCTTATTTAACATCACCACTACTTCTTTCATTCTTAGATTAGGATTGTTGTATTTTATTGGAATATTCAACATCTCTTTTGGTATAAATTGACTGTTATATGAAATGTAAATGTAAAGTTATTACTAATTTTGTATATTAAAGAATGTGTGTTAGATTAGGCTTAGGTTGGGTGAATCAATAATCATATTTAATTAAAGGTGTTATTGTTTCTTTAATGTCATGATTTTATAAAGTTTAGTATTAAGAACAATTTTTTTTTTATATAGAGGAAAGTTAATTGAAGACCTAAAGATGAGGAGAGGATAAAAAAGAATTTCCACTAAAAAGCCTCACATAGACTATCAAAGGTGTTCATGGAAGCACGTAAAACAAGAAAGAAGCCCTATTGGATATTTGATGATGTGTGAAACTTTGTATTATCCCAATGGAGTTCACCTATGTTTTATGCCAAGTTTATACAAGCCCAAAAATATCAAACTTACAAGGTAGGTGGTTGTTTACGCCCAATTGGCTCCATAACACTCATGAGCATGTCATTTGCATGGCAAGTACAAAAAACTTAAATGATCCTTTGGATTATGTTTGAAACTGATTTTGGATTATATTTGGATATGATTTTGGATTATAGTTGAAATTAATTTCTATTATATATCACTGGATAATGCTTCAATGAGATATTTAAGCAATTGGACAATATTGTATTAAATTATGCTTGAATGAGGTATTTAAGCTATTAGATATTTAGGCAAAGGAGTTCGGTCATCATGCACATATTGATGAGGTGTTTAAGCAAATCCATATACAAAAGGCTAATGGCAAATTTGTTGATGGAAGATTGAGAATTTGAAATCAATTTTGAATTGTCTTATGATTGAATAAGATCTAATTACTCAGATGGTACCCACTTGTTAAAAGTTTGTCAATATGGTCCTCGCTTTTAAACAAGTGTGAATTGCATCTCAAATTTTAAAAAAGTGTCCCGATTATATCATTTTCAAACAAAAATTACTTACGTCGTTAACAGTATGTCACATGTCAATTTGTGGTGTTTTTAATTTTTTTAATTCTTTTGCAAAAAAAAAAATTGCCACATGTCAAGTCCTTAGTGTGACACGTAGCATTATCAATACCTCGTGGTAGGGCAATGTCACGTGTCAGTATCATTATCAAATTGATTTCAATTTAGTCCTCATATACGTCTCACTAATTCAATTTAGTTCCTACTTATGTATTTCTGATTCAATTTTGACCCAATTTTTTTAATTATTAAAACATTTTTTTAATCTATTTTTTATAAGATTAAAACTAATTAAATATAAATATTTTTACAAAATTTAAGTATTGATATTTATATTAAAATTTAGCGATAAAAGTTATTTTATTAAGTCATTTTTAATAAAAAAATATAAGTATAACATTTATACGAATAATAAATTTGGTTTCAAATTAGAGATAGATAATATGGTTCTATTTTGAAAAAAAATAATAATAATTAACAAAACATGAGTTAATAGTACAATAATGTAATATGTTAAAAAGTCATTTTTAATAAAAAAATATTAGTATAATATTTATACAAATAATAAATTTGGTCTGAAATTAGAGAGAGACAATATAAATATCAGTACTTAATTTTGTAAAAACATTTATATTTAATTAGTTTTAATCTTATAAAAAATGGATTAAAAATATTTTAATTATTAAAAAAATATTGAAACAAAATTGAATCAAAGATACATCACTAGGGACAAAACTGAATCAAGAAGACATATATATGGAGATTCAATTGAGATTAAGGCAATCACATCTAACAGTGACACTGACATATGTCATTGCACTGCCATGTGACACTAGCAATGTCATGTGTCACACTAAGGACCTGACACATGACAAACAAATTGCAAAAAAATAAAATAAAAAATTTAAAAAAAACAAAAAATTGACACATGGCACGCCATTAATGACACTAGTAATTTTTGTCTGAAAGGCGCCTAATTAAGGCACTTTTAAAAAAGTTGGGATGCAATTGACATTTTTTTTAAAAACAGAGACCAGATTGACATACCCTTACCAAAGAAGGTACTATCCGAGTTATTAAACTGATTGAATAATATTGTGTTCAACATTGTTTGAATATTAAAAAGTGATTGCAACTTTTAATGCATTATAGGTATACTGATAACACTCAATATATAGGTTTATGAATAAATGTATATTATTTACCCGAGGATTTAAACTAACCACTAATTTTACCAACAGAAATTTAGTCGTTGAAAATTACCCATAGATGACAGGTTGTAGAACAATTTACACACGTGTTTTTTGTGATGGAAAATTACCCATGGATAATTGTATGTCGGCATTAACCATAAAAGTAAAGTTGTGGGAAACCATAAAACGACTTTTTTGCCAAAGGATTCACTTTGAGAGAATAAATTGACTACAAAGAGATTTTTTTTTATGTTTAAAAGGAAAGAACTTTGAGATGAAAGATATAGGATAGACGTTTTACCAGACATTAAGATCAATAAAAAAAATCTTGAGATGATTTAGGTTTATCTCAAGAGACCTACATTAACAAAGTTTTAGAGATATTCAATATGAAAGATTGTAAGTCTGACTCCCATTGTGAAGGGTTATAAACTTGAATAGGGTTAGTGTCCAAAACATGATCTTGAGCATAAACGCATGAAAAATAATTCGTGTTTTAGTCGTTGGAAATCATATGTGTAGGTTTATACTAAGGACATAACTTCAAGGAATAAATAATTCCATCCTCGTATACAAATAGAATGATAATTTGGATGTGATGTGCTAGTCTGATTAAGAATTTGTTGATTGCAATGATATAAAAAAATCTAAATTTGGTTATATTTTTATGTTAGCACGTGGAGTTGTATTTTGAAAGAACAAAACGCAGAGCTTGACAACTTTATTCACCATTGGAAGATGAGTTAAGTTTAAAGTTATGGATTCCATCGACTTACCCTCCCTGTACAAGTGATAATAAGGGTCTGACCTAACGGGCCATCCGCAGGCCCTATTTTGTGCAAGACAAGACAACCCTGCGGGCCAAGCCAAATATGATTGAAGTAATGAAAATTATAACTTTTCTCAATACGAAGAATTTACTTTTACAATTATTCTCTCTGATCATAAATTTTATTGAACTTACTTGATAAATATTTCAAAAGACATGAAGAAAATATTAATTTACTGCTTTATAAACAGTTAATAAATGTCCAGCAGCAAGCTACAAGATTTCATGCTGAAAAATTAATAGAACAAACAATGAGTAGGCTCTGCCTAATTCAGAAGTATCAAATTCAATGCTTCAATAACCAAGATGACAACTGAGTAAATGCTTTGAACAGAATAATAGGATATAACTAAGATTAAAACTAAGAAAATTATCAATAGCTGAACTAATTTCAGCTTATAGAAGAAGTTTAATTCATGTTTTTTTATCATTTTGTTTTACTATAAGTGTTTATAGAGAAAATTATCAATAGTTCAACACTAAGTAGGCTCCAACAGTTCAACATAAGAAAATTCAACATACTACAGGTACATATATGTAGAAAATTAATTACCCATGATATACCTCTTTCTCTTTTAGTATAGCTGCATAATTAACCGATAGTGCTTTAATTTCTGCCTCAGAAGCTTGAAGTCTCTTGATTCCGGGTTTATATTGTTCTATCTACAAGAAATAATATAAAATTAAAAAATGACATCTTTAACCACAAAACAAAACTGACCTATTACCATATTCTACTCCACAATTCAATGGGGAATGTATGGCACAGAACTTGAATACATAACACTTCCATAGAAACAACAGAATATTAAGTATGGTTTTCGGTGTCACAAGCTTAATGTCATCAAAATAGTTGTTTGTTCATATGAAGCACACCAGCAGAAAAGATTAATTTACAGGATTACAAAGAGTTAATAAATGCCCAGCATGACGCTCTACCTAAGTCAGAAGCATAGGTTCAAAGACTAAAGTCCAAAATACTAACTAAATAGCTTAAAACTAAATAGTAAGGGCTGCGCGAACGCAAGCCCCTCTGCCACAAATTACAATGTAGGTTCCACCACTAAGGTAGACCTTAGAACAACACCCCTTCTCTGTGCAATGAAGGTCACTGCCCTAGGCCATGAGCCTTCTTGATCGCTCATTCACCCCATCCAGGTAAGTATGATTTCCAATGCTACATGTATTTCTTTTATAGCTCATACTCTTTAATACTTTGCTGGATATATCGATGTGGAACTTCATGGGTTTAGGGTTTACTCTTTAATGCATGTATACTCTTTCATTTCATCATGTTTTTGTTTATTTTTTCGTGGAGTAATGATCACGAATGGCAGTTTCAATTTTTAAAAGATTGTTGCTAAATCCAAAACGTTTAGACTTTTGTGAGGCATACGATATTATGATGTGACCAAATGGTTGTTTTAATTGATACTAATCAAAGTTAAAATAATAAAGTAGAAGTCACGAAAGAGTTGGGTGGACAGGGCAGAGAGAGGCGAGTCAGACAAGGAAAAATAGTGACATGAATGAATTGCTTTTTCAATCCTTGCGAATCTTAAAATCTCAGCAAATAAACCGCACGAAGAAAATAAGTTCACCACCGTCAACAGACCAAAACCAAAAAAAAAAATGTAAAAGCTCCCAATGGACAACATACTGTCCAGCGGCGAAACTAGGATAGGACAGGGAAGTCACGACTCCCCCATTTTTTTTGAATTTTTTTTATATATATTTATATATTTTTTAAAACTATATTATATATTATTTATATTAAAATTATATTATGGAAAATTATAATAAAAGATAAAATAAAATAAATTAATAGAGACATTAATTTATAAAAGAGATTAGGTTTTTTTTTTCTGACTATAAGATTTTTTCACCGTGTAAATTATCATGAAAGTGTATGAAAAGAGATAAATACAAATAGATAGGTTGGAAAATAGAGGTTGGAAACACATAGATTGAGATTCATGTATACATTCTTGATCTCTCACAAATCAATGTTAGTATCTTATTATGATGTATGTATGTTAGTTTATGATTCTTTTTAGAATGTTTCTTCCCAATTAAGTTTATCACAAATTAATATAAACCCTAATTATAATTTTAGGGATTCTTTTATGAAATTGGTATGAACCCTAATTATAATTTTTCTTAAATTATTATAACCCTTAATTATGAAATTTAGGGATTTTGTATTTTTCGCTACCTATGGTAAATTTTTTTTTTAAGTTTTGAATTTATACAGTATAGCTTATTTAATTAAAGTAGTATGAGTTTTGTTATGTTTTGCATTGTGATAATTGTGATTTGTGAATATAAATTTTATTTTTTTTAAATAGGTAAGAGGTGATAAATTTATATTATAAAGATTATGATAAAAAGTAAAAAAATTGATTCCTTTTTTTCAACGAGGAAGGTTTGTGATTAGAGATGGCAAATAAACTCGTGCCCGTGGGTATCACCCGAACCCGTCCCCGTTTTGACGGGGAATCCCCGCTTTGACTGGGTATGGGTATGGGTATGGGTAATACCCGAAATTTTCAACTGGGGATGGGGATGGG
>Ga0214543_1013634_pt1 | contig 10074 bp, 5 predicted proteins | sample CNSS2metaG_FD_160094 | JGI IMG/M metagenome (GOLD analysis project Ga0214543, IMG submission 160094) | Root nodule microbial communities from cowpea collected in UCLA plant growth center, Los Angeles, California, USA - CNSS2 | ecosystem: Host-associated > Plants > Roots > Nodule | place: USA...
TATATATATATATATACTCCACCATTTAAATCCATGTTAGCATTCAATTTCAACTTATGAATATGCATGCTCAAATCAAATATAAATCAGCAACCCTCTAACAAATTAAGCACATGATTCTATGCACCAATGCAAATTAATATAGCACTTCACACCTCCTATGCAATAATTTAATTTATATTGATACATGTTCCTATAGAGAACAAACAATATATGTTAGACCCAAGTATTACCTTACCTTGGTCCGCCATCTCCTCAGTAGGCTTCTTCCGATTGATATATATCGCTTATGGGTATCTCGGTGTGATCGGTTTGGACCCGGGAGGGGTTACCTACAGAAGGGACTCCGAAGCTCAAGTCAGCGAAATCTCTCAGAAAGTCAAATCTGGTGATTAGGGAAGTAATGAATGCATACTTTTAATTCATGGGGTCCATGCATATTTATAAATTATTAATTATGTCTGGCCACGTCATGGGCTGGGCCCTTGTTTGGGATGTAGGTGGGCCTGGGCCTTAGCCCAGGCCCTTAGTTTGATTATTGTGGGCTTGATGAATCTTAGAAGTGCCTTGATTTCGTTAAGTTTTCTAGAGTGGCCGGTCTAGACCGGCTACTCTTTTAGTGGTTTAGGCCACTATTATTCTTCTGTCAGCTTAGGCTGGTTACTCTTTTAGCGGTTTAGGCCGCTATTATTCTTCTGTCGGCTTAGGCCGGTTACTCTTTTAGCGGCTTAGGCTAGTTAGGCTTAGGTCAGCTTAGGCCGGTTACATTATTTGTTCCGTGTATATATGGTGATCGTTTACTGTTATTATTATTTGGTTGGACCGGCTAGGTGCGGTACAATACACATGCGTTCACCAATAAACAAATTCTCAACATGTGACTAACTCAAAGAAACATTCAAATTCATAGAGACTTACAAAATATCTCACTCATGCATCGAACTCATGCCAAATTAGTAGTTATTTGAAATAATCAAGAGTTTATTCATGCATTTTAAAGACATCCCAACCAGCAATCATGAGTAACATATATCTATAGCTACAAACCTCTAAATCAAATTTCCATCGTTCAAAGTGAAGAGCAACATTTTATGGACCACTTGTCAAACTTTCACCTAAATCGGACTTAACGAATGCAGTTTTACAAAAACTGCACAAACCAAAAAAACTTGTGGCGCCTAACACCTAGAAATCAAGAGCCCAGCGCCTGGCGGTATAAAACCAGCGCCCAACGATTCCTGCCGCGCGAAAAGTACGAAAAATAATATTTTTGCACAGTGTTCGCCTCGCCTGGCGGAGTCACCCTTGGCGCCAGGCGGTTCATCACAAAATCCAAGAAAACAACACATAATTCATGCATCGCCAAGCGGACCTTAATGCCGCCAGGCAGTTTTTGGAAAAATTCCAGAAACATGAAAACAACGAAGGTTTTGATCATACCAAGGCACCACATGCACGCATTATACAACACAAACATCATAAAACAATTATATATATAAAAGAGCTTCCCTAACCTGGAAATCCTGTTCCAAAGCATTCTAAGAATTCCTTCTTGCAGCAAACATTGCTCTAACTTCAAGACCCTCCCTAGCCTTTGCACAATCTCCTTTGATCACATTTTCATGCTATTGAAGACCTCCCTAGCAGTCCCCACGAATTGGCACTCACAAACCACACTCTCCCTCTCTCTAACCAATTCCTAACCTAAGAATTAACTTCACTGATTGCCAGAAAACGAAAATGATCATTAAAGGCATTAACTTATGATTTCATGTTAGGTAACTACTCAGCCCTCACCTCTTTGGCTTCCCTTACAGCTGCTAGGGTTTCTAGAGTTTTTCCAATGTAGCAAAAAAGAAAAGATAAACGATAAAAGAACCATAATGCGCTAGCCAAGGTTTGAACAAATATAACTTTATTTTTGCCAAAACTTCTCTTGGCATGGAGATGAAAGGGTAGAGTAACCCTAGCTGCCAAGGGGGCAGCCAAAGGAGTTGTAAAATAACCATAATGGGCTTTGAATAGCCACTAACCCCATGATTAAGTCTAAAATTCGTTTTGGGATCATTAACCCTCATTAAGGTGAGAGAGTAAATTGGTGAGAATAGGGAAGCTTTGGGACTGTAGTTCGTGAGTGATGGTGAGGAAGGTTTTCAGAGGAATCATTGGTGTTTTGGGAAAGGGAGAGTTGAGTTCTTGTGAAGTAGCATAGAGAGGCCCTTGGACATCATAAAATAAAGGTTAGGAGACCAATTGGAGCAAAGAATTCCGGGTAAGGGGAGTTGTTCCTTATGTGTTTGATTCATGTATATGTATTGTGCCTTACTATGGTCAAATTGCATGAAAACCACTTTGTTTCATACTGTTTTTTGAGGTTTCTAGGTTTCTGCCCAGAAATCGCCTGGCGATGATGATGGTGCCGCTAGGCGACGTATCAACTTTAACCCAATTTTGGGTTCTGTCACAAGCTGCCTGGCGGAGGGTTGAAATCCGCTAGGCGATGCATGAGGTCTGATGCTGTTTTGCTGGATTTTTATGAATTTCATAATATGTTGATATCCCAGTTTGAATTTTTCGTCTGTTTGATTGCATTATGCTATGATATTGGTTGTATGGTGTGCTTGTGATTATCAATGGAGAGGTGAACATGAAGAGTTCACGTTAAAATTGGTATTTCCCCTAACGGGTGGAATTAGTGGTCTTTCGAGATGTGATTGGAAGAGCTTGATTATAGAAATATTGCATTAAGCATTTCGGGTTATAGTGCTCGAGACAACAGAAACTGTGAGAAGGGGAAAGGGATCCACATAAGTGTAGGAACCTAGGTTTTTACCCATAACCTGGTATACCGCCTGTCAGCATCTCATTGGCCGCTAGGCGATAGCGACATAACATGGCTGTTTTAGAAAACTGGTTAATCATACTTAGGAAACTAACGATGATTTGAGTTGCGAAGGAATTGGGCATGAAGATATGATAATAATAGAGGAATAAGGGGTGGAGTGAAATATAGACAACATATTGGTTGTAAGGATGTACTTAGGATGAATTTAAGTCAAATAAGTAATGACTTTTAGTGAGGATTAATAATCTGATATAATGGAACAATGGAAAGAGAATAACTAAATGGTAATGGTATAATCTATGATTTTGGGATTTTGGTAATGTCGATTAGTAATAATTGGCTGAGGTAAGAATATATTGGTTGGTTAAGTATAAGGGTCGGGAATGACTGTGATTTAGTAACAACAGAGGTAAGGAAGGCATTGATATGAGTCTTAAATAGTCTAAGTTATGACTGAATTCTTTTTTTTAGCTCGAGTAAGTTCACTTGGATGGATAGATTGGGGTTTGGGAGGTATCAATAGACTGGTATACTGAAATACTAAGATTGAGATAAGTGTATATTGGGATAAATTGATGTCAACAGTGCTATATGAGGGAATACTAGAATGGATGATATAACCTTAAATATCACTAAGATATTGGGCAGGTTAGAGTGACTAATGAGTAATAGAGGTTCAATAAGAAATAGGGTAAGAAAGCTAAGGAACGAAAGTATTGCAAGGAGACACTTTATCTAGAGTAAGCACCAATCTTAGAATCAAAGAGTGTAGGCATAATGACGTTTCACAAGAAATTGTGGTCTATTTCAAGTGCCAAAAACCAGCAGAGGTGCCTCTAGTATGGCGCTTGGCGGCAATGGGAATGCCCACCAGGCCATAGGACCTCCAGGGAAATCCGTGTACCGCGTGGCGGTTGGCGGCGAGGTGTGTTCCGCTAGGCGACAAACCCTGAAACAATAGGTCTGTCTGGAGCTTGGTGCCTGCCGGCGAGTAGGTTCCGCCAGGCGGTCTATGCCGGTTTTGCCTGGCGACGCTTAGGCTGCGCCAGGCGATAATGCTATAGTCTTGGACTTACGTGTGTTGCTTTTAAGCAGTGATGTTATACTTGGATTAGGAGATGCTATGCCATGAGCATGTAAGTTCATGGATGGTGGTGAACACGTGATGATGTGAGCGGGGAGGTTCATATCCTATTACTCTCGTGTGGGGATACGAACGAGGTAGGTTCGTATGTTCCGTGCTCACACTTGAGAGATGCTGCGTTGCCGGGAGGTACATCGCTGGTGGATCACGTGTGATGGACTACGAACGGGCAGGTCCGTAGAGTAGGACTATGAGCGGGGAGGTTCGCAGAGTAGGGAGGTTCGTAGAATAGGACTACGAGCGAGGAGTGATAGAGGTCGTACCCCATCGAATTAAAACAGATTAAATGCAGTATATGAAAGTTGAACCAAGTTGTCTCCCAACGACCAATATTTTCGTCCAAAGTTTCAATTTCCAGATGAACACAATAATATACCGAGGCGGGGTGGGGGGAGGGTTTGGCAGATTCAAACAAAATTGCTAAATTATAATAAAGAAACAACGAAACTTAATTACACAGAATTAAAAATGTATTGATTCCTTGATTCCACTAAAAATCCACCAATCCAGGTTACTAAATTAATTATCTTATACAATTTACTCAAAATTAATCAAATGATATGTGGTGATACTTGTGTACACGTATGTGAAAGCCATCTAAGTTGAGATTATGCATGTGAGACATGTTGATTTTTGGAAGCCTATATTCTTGATTGTGGATATGCTTATTTATAAGAGTAGGATTTATTTTGACCTTGTTCTAGGTGCTTAAAAACCAGTACTGTGTAAGTACTGGTGTAGCACCTGGCGGTGGTGTTTGACCACTAGTCGATAGCTACAAAACCAATAGAGTATTAAAGTGTATGGCGCTTGGCGGTAAAGGTTGTCCCGCTAGGTGATACTTGCTTTAACAGTAGCATCAGAGGCACTTGGCGCCTGGCGGCACGTGTCCCTTGCCAGGCGGTCTAGAAGCGGCAGCGCCTGGCGGTACGTGTCCCCCGCCAAGTGATTCTACTTTAGCAGTATTGATGTTTCACTCTGGACACGTGTGATCTACAAGGCTATAGTGGTGCTTCAAAGGTGGGTTGCTGGTGTTCCTTGAGTTGAGCTTGGAAGGTATCCCTTGAGTTGAGCTCGGGATAGGGGTTAAGTACGTGGCATTCCTCGAGTTGAGCTCGGAATGACATCTTTCGAGTTGAGCTCGGGATGGCGGATGAACACGAGGAACCCTTGAGTTGAGCTCGGGTTGGCGAGTGTTGTCGGTGTGAGTATGCTGGTTGTGGCCAGTACGGATGGGTCTAGATAGATTGTCGTCCTCAATAGTTAGCTGACGAGTTTGGTAGTCTTGGGACGTTGCGAACTATGTTTGTATTTTGGAACTCCACCTGGTGTTACAGTGTATGATACATAGCAATGGTTTCCCGCACGTGCTCTATCGGTTGTGGCCGATAAGTATGGTAGCAAGACATCTTGAGGTACTCACTGGAAGACGTAGAACATGAGTAACATGGTAGCGATCATGTGGCTTGAAATTAAAGGAGGGAATTCCTTTGGTATATTTGTATTGACATAAATATTTTATTTATATGATTGATGTTTCTATTATTAGCTCACCCTATCTGCTTGTGTTTGGCGATGATCGTGCGCGCGGTACATTGAGCAGATGATGTTGTAGGTGGATCTGGTGAGGCATAGAGCCGGAGCGGGGCTAGACTGGCATAAAGAGTTTTCTCAAAGTCTTATTGTTTTATGATTTGGAATAATTTTGTAAACAATTTGTGATGCTTATGATTTAATCAAGTTTATGATTTGGATTTAGTTTATTTGACTAGGTAATGAAGTTTTAAATTTCTCGCGTTTTGGGAAATGAGATTTAATAAATGACGCTGACGTATTATTTCTAGTTTATTTTATTTAAAATCCGTAATATCCGGTCAGGATTTTACAAGAACTCTTCCGCTGCTTAGTTCGCATTGGGTCGGTTCCCACTTTCCGAGTTTCCTTTTTGGGCTGTAGTGCATGTGTCTGTCTGCCCTAGGACATTTATTTTGTATACTGTTGATCCTTATTTCGATTTTGTTGTTGGCATCGTGGTGTGCCTTGGTATTTTCATTTTAAGTACCTTGGATATCTGTAAGGAGTAGCATTTATCCGAGACTTTACTCTTTATATTATATTGTGTGACGTTTCGTTTAATTAAGTTTATTTATTAAACGGAACGTTAGATTGTTCATAGAGAGTAGGAATGCCATTATGCAAACATCAAATAAATATCTATATTAGTATACCTATAGTTTATGTGCAGAAGTTTATACTCTAGCTTTTGATGTACCTATAGTGTATGTGCAATTTGGTTTTAGTTATAATTGTTAATATTTAATTCTCACAATAGTCTGAAAGGCAAACTCACCATTTCAATGAATAATATTTAGGTTTAGGTTAATTAATATTTATAATTTACGTTTTTTTTCGCATTAGGGTATGAAGTTTGGCTCTTTGGCTTTTAACCCGTGCCATAGAGATAAATGTAGCACCCAATATTGAGTTCTTTCAACCTTTTCACTAATTTTCACTACCATTTTTATTTAATCAGTATATGTAAGGCCCACCTATTTTATTCTTCCCTAATTTAAAGGGGCTGCCCCAAATCAGTTGGGCCTAGAGTTGGCCCATAAGGAGCCAAGGACCCTAAACCAGCTAACACACTCTCATTCTCTGCACTTTTCAGAAATCAGTTCCCTTATTCCTTCCTAGAGCAGTTGTGAACTCTCTGCTAGGGTTTGGTACCACCTTGGTCAAGCAAGCTCAACCTCATTTTCTTGCTCCACTTCACAAGTCCGTTCTTAGAGCTGTTGTGCTCCACTATTTAGAGTCGAGGCATTTTCTTGCTATTTCCAGGTAAGGGAAGCTAGGGTTTCGAGATTGGATGTGTTTTTGCTTGCTCTTTAGTTCTGTTTCATGTTTATGGTGTGTGTATGTTGCTTAATATGATATGATAGTATATTCCTTATTGTTTTGGGTGAATTTGTGTACTGGCCTGCGTGAACAGTAGAGGAGATATGATAATCTCGCCTAAGCGAGTGGAGCTCGCCTAAGCGAAAGTATCAGAAAATCTTCCTAGGTGTTGCGCGAGCTGTCGCTTAGGCGACGAGCTCCAGTCTTGAGCAAGAGGCCATCTCGCTCAGGCCAGGAGGTCTCGCCTAAGCGAGAGAACGTGACAACACCACTGCTTGAGCGAGAGAACACTCTCGCCTGAGCGAGACTTCTGCTTGAGCGAGAAGGTTGGCAAGAATGCACCGTGTTCTGTTTTCTTCTCTGTCATGGTATGTTTGCCACCTGTTTGGGTGAATTAATATGTTAAAAGCAGGGGATGAATGATTTGCATGTATGGAATTGGTTCATAAATCGAATATGATGAGTTTGGTATGGTTTTGATATGGAATATGAATGAAGGTTGGTTATAAAGTTGACATGAGATTGGTATGCGTGATAAGTACCTATTTAATTGGTGAAGCATGATTTATATGTGGTTAGGACGTAATTCCATGATAGTTTCGTGGTGGTGCCTCATTGGTTAGGACGTAATTCCCTGAGTCTCTAGGTGAGACCTCATGGTGGTTCCTCAGTTTGTTGCGTCATAATACCATGACCCTTGTTAGTGAGAGTTCATGGTTATGCCCGATCTATATAATTTAGAAGTATTCAAGGTAAGGTTGCATCCTAACACTCTAAAGAGTCAGTTAGTCTCACATAGAGCATATTGACTCTAGTGGTGAGAGTAGTAGGAGGCCTGGAACCCATTAAGGGATAACCTTGTGTGTGGGGGATGAGACATTGTAACAATTAGCTCGGTAGAGCAGCTCACATTCAACTAATTATATGTATCTGAATGAGTCGCGTTGTGAGTCTTAGTGTATTGTTTGAAAGTCGTAACATGATTGGTTGACATGTGCATCTTGGACTATGAAGTTGTATGTAACTGTATGATAAATCGTTTTCTACTCTAGCTTACCCTATTGCTTGTTTGATTGTTATGTGTGTGGTTTTCTCCTTTTGCGATGATCATCAACCTGTTAGTGTGAGCAGATGCGAGAACTCCCCGTTGTCAACAGGGAAACGGTGATTCTGCTGTGTAGCTTCTCTGGGATGGATTCCAGCTTTCATTTAGGGCTAAGGCCCATGTATTGACTTGTCTTAAGTTTTATTTGAATTACTATCAATCTCTTACTTCACCTTTTATCTGGCATCGTGGTGTGCCTTGATCCTTTCCTGTTTTCTTCTGGATATTTGTAAGGAGTAACGCTATACTTCGTGGCTTTGTTTCTCCTTTTCATCTATGTGACATTTTATTTAAATTAAGGCTATTATTTAAATGGGGTGTTACACTATGTGGATCTTTTCACTAGGGTTGGTACATTTTTTGTTTTGTTTGTGAAGATTTTTAATCAAATTTTTTACCCTATTTGGTTTTGTATACAGTTTGCGAAATCTACCAAATTGTTTGTTTATATATTGTCATTTTTTATTAAGAAATTGGGAATTTAGAGGGTTGGGAAATTGGTGATTATAGAGGATCTCAAAATTGTGATTATTGAGTGGTAACTCAGGCAGCCTACTTGCCACTATAAATAAATGGCATGAGAGGTGTTAAACTGCTCGTAAATAAAATTCTTTTTCTCTTTAGTCTTGCTGAAATTATGTTCAAGCTAGCCCAATAAGCTCATGTACCTTCTTTATTCTTATTTTCAAGATTCTCCATTTTATTTCAGTGTGTTTTGTTCTCTTTTGGGATTTCATGAATTGATTTTATTTGATGATTCTTAAAAGTTTAAATTGATAATTTTGTTTCTAGGTTTGAGAGGGTTTGGATTTATGTTTTCTTTGTCAATTATGATTAGAGATGGCAAATAAACTCGTCCCCGTGGGTATTTCCCGAACCCGTCCCCGTTTGGACGGGGAATCCCCGCATTGATTGGGTATGGGTATGGGTATGGGTATGGGGAATCCCTGACTTTTTCAATTGGGTATGGGGATGGGTATGGGGATGTACATATCCCCGCCATAATACCTGTCTCCGCCATATCTCCGTTCTCGTTTAAATTATTAAAATATTCACAATTAATTAAGTAACCCTATATATATATTATTTTTTTTCTATTTTTTTTTCTTTTAATATTAGGTTTGTCATGAAACTCATTCACATCTCCAATATATTTTTTTAACTTATCATAACCTTTATGTAATTATGTTAAAATGATGTATGTTAATTAAAATTTTTTTTATGCCTCACATTTGAATATTTCTATTATTTTTTAATATTTTTATTTATTATATATTTTCCTTTCACATGAGAATGTTTATACTCTCAATTTAAGGTAATATAAAAAAATTCTTTACTTATTATTATTATTATTATTATTATTATTATTATTATTATTAATTTTTGTTTAATTTGAAGAACTCTTTTGTTTCATTAAAATAATTTTCGTTATTTTTCAACCATTGAGTATATATGTTGATATTTGAAAAGTTTTCTTAGTTCTCTAAGGTATTTTTCATCTTAACATACCTTAATTATACATTTGATTTCCTTTGTGCGATTTCTTTCGATAGTCTCTCAAATTATTTCTAAAACACACATTCGTTAGTTTTTTAATATTTTTATTTATTGTTTATTTTCATCATGTAGAATAATATTTCGATATATTCTATTTAATTATTTTTTATTTTATAACTAATTATTGATCATACTATAATTTTTTCACTTTAAATTATGTTTGAAGTGCTTAAAATTATATTTAGGAATAATATATGATAATTCAGTTAGAAAAACATGAAATAGTGACTGATTTAGTCATTAACCCATATTAGTCACTATTTTTCGTCATGGGTGATAGTAGTTGATTTATTGTCTGAATCAGTGATTAAATTAGTGACCGATTCAATGATCGAATCGATACTTGATTTAGTGACCAATTTAATTAATAATTTATTTGTAATTTAATGACAAATTTTTTTATCACTAATGATATTTCTATTTAATTTTAACCACTTCAAACATAATTTAATAATTAGTTCTCTAAGGTATTTTTCATCTTATCATACCTTAATTATACATTTGATTTTCTTTGTGCGCTTTCTTTCA
>Ga0214543_1013635_pt1 | contig 10073 bp, 3 predicted proteins | sample CNSS2metaG_FD_160094 | JGI IMG/M metagenome (GOLD analysis project Ga0214543, IMG submission 160094) | Root nodule microbial communities from cowpea collected in UCLA plant growth center, Los Angeles, California, USA - CNSS2 | ecosystem: Host-associated > Plants > Roots > Nodule | place: USA...
TCTATAAAATAAATATATATTTATATATATATATATATATATATATATATATATATATATATGTTGATTAAGATAATTATTTATTTTAACTGAATCTGTTCCTCGTGGGTTCGACACTCCTACTTTAAATCATTATACTACAATTGACTTTTAGTACGCTTGCCAAGAGACCAACACTTAGCAGCGCTTCTAGGTGCATCATACCAACTATTTACAGGTCTTTATTTTGCAACCTAATACAAGATTCTAACTAAGATATTTATTCTTCCCTTAATATAAGATCACCATTGCAAAGTCTCTTATACTCATATTAACCCTTTAGAAATTTACCGTCACCCATTCCCTGCGTGAATGTAATCCCAGAAGCCAATCCCAATCATAGAACTTATGTGGTAACCTTCTAAATAATACACATTAGGTTTATTTAACCAAAACAGTGATCCTCACACCCAATTAAAATTATTACATCCAACTATACTTGCATCTTTCCAAGTCTATAATCTCCCTCCTTTCATTCTCCCTAATCCATATTAGCATTATTATTATTTGTAGACTATTCCATTCCCCTCACAGAACCAAAATACGAACCACCAATTGAACAACAGGGATTGGTGTTGTTGTCTCGCCTATCGCCTGCGGCACATTCTCGCTGCTAGGCAGCACATAGTATTCTGGGCAAAACCCAGATTTTGTTCACACCAATAAAGCAGCCCAAAATCCCCAACTTTTATCTTAGTCATTTTCTTACGTAATTCAGATCAATTTCTTGTCTCTCCCTCCAATTCCACCAAAGTTTTACGATCGAAAATTCATCCTAATTATACTCAACAGATGAATCCATAAGCAATCTCCTAACCCTACCCAAGTTGCTGCAATTGAACACATTGCATTTAATCATCAATATACATACGCATACACAAACACCCTAAATCATTTGAGAATTTCACGCATTTCATGAATTAGATCATGCACATAAACAATCCAGAGAACCCAACCAATCATAGAGTTCAAAGAATTTCACAAAACATATCCAACTCGCGTCGCCTGGCGGGCTCGCCCTTGCTGCCAAGTGGTTTATCTCAAAAACCCAGAATTGGGTTAGCACTCATGCGTTGCCTGGCAGCACTTTTAAAGTCGCCAGGCGGTTTTTGGGAATTTTTCAGAAACACGAAAATGAATGGATTTTAATCATGCAGAGGCGTCATATTCATGCAGTATAACACAAAAACAATTATAGAGCATATACACACGTAAAGGAACTCCCCTAACCTGGAATCCTTGCTCCAATTGAAAGAATTGAGACCTCTCTTGTGCCACCACTAGTCTCGCCTTGCTTTCCTCCCAATGCACTTGATGCTCTGATTAACTCTACTCAAAAATCACCTTCAAACTCTCTTTCTCACTACCAATTTTATTTGTCCTTTGCCCTTTCACATTTTCTCTCTTTCTTCTCCCAAAACTACACTAATTAGACCATTAACTAAGCCTTAATACTTGTTAATGCTAGGAAAAACTAAAATGGCTTTGAATTAGGTGTTAATCACCATTCAAAGACCATTAGGCTACTTTTCTTGGCAACTAGGGTTACTCTGCCTTTCCATCTCCATGCCAAAGGAAATTTTGGCAAAAAGAAAGTTAAATTTGTTCTTATCAAGGTTCGAACACACAACCCCTCAATTATAAAGTCATTGCACAACTAATTCAACCAATCCATGTGCCATGATAATTCCTATAATTTTAGGATTATATTATCACTAATCACATTCAAACATAACATTAAAATAATACACATATTAAAATAACATATAATTGACATGCATAGGACTTAAACCCAAGTCCTCTCACACAATCAAGTATTCTCAACCATTTAAGCCAGTACTTTTCCACACCATAACAATCCGCATTAAATGTTATAAAGGCTCATACTACCCACATTTATTAAATAATTATTTATTTAATTATTTAAATTTTCTCGGGTCTTACATAAGGAGTGAGACTTGTACTCCATGACATTGCTCTTTATATTATTCTAAGTGATGTTCCATTTGATTAAGCTTATTTATTAAATGGGACGTTACATTATCTGATAAATATTATGTTTCTTAAAACATTATGATTTTGTTTAATGACTTAACTCAATTTATTGGGTTAGATTAAATTACTAAATAATAAATAATAAATCTAACCATGATAGAAAATTATATTAAATTTGGTTCTACCACTTGCCCATCCTATATACTGTACATAAAAGCTTCAATTCCTTTATATATTAAAAACATTTCAATTAAGATTTTAATGCATTTGTTTTCTATGTTAAGATTATGTGTTTATAAGGCATGTGATTGCGTTGGAAATAGTTCAAGTGTGAGTAAAGAAGTCTCACATTGGATAGAATATACAAAGTTAAACACTATATAAGAATAAAGACCCATAACATCATTGTCTTAAGGTTTTGGGGTAAAAGTGGTGTCAAATGCCTTATATGTGTAAGACTAATATCCTATATATAAAAAACCACAATCTATCAATGATTATAACTATATAACCCCTATGAGAAAAAAAATTTCATCAGTGGTATCAAAGTTGATGGTTCGAAGCGACTGACCGCATAACCATAACAAAAACGGGTCACCATACACCTGAGGGGAAATATACCATATGAAAAAGATAGAAAAAAGGACTCACCCTTGAGGGGAGATTGTTGGGAATAGTCCAAGTGTGAGTCAAAAAGTCTCACATTGGATAGAATAGACAAAGTTAAACAATATATAAGAATAAAGGTTCATAACATCATTGCCTTAAGGTTATGAGGTAAAAGCAGTGTCAAATGCCTTTTATGTGTAAGACTTATATATAAATGTATTTATATATTATTTTATTATTTATATTAGTTTAGTTTAAAAAAATTGAAAATCACATTGTCCCCCTCTTCTATTATTTCTTATTCTCCTTTATGTGATTTTTCTCTCTTCCTTACCTTTTTTTTTTCACATCTTCTTCCTATCTCAATTTTCATCCTCAATTTCTCATCGTTTTCAAAATTAAACTACACCAAGCCAAATTGAGGAGTTAAGAAACATTTTGGATCGAACAATTTCTTCTTTTGAGTAAGTTAATTTTCTACTCTCTTTTTTCTAAGCAATCTATTTTTCTCATATATGTGGCTTTTCTACATTATAGGTAAAATCATTATCTAATTATTGATTGAACTCGTTTTTTAGTAGATAGAGCTATTTTAGGCTTTGAAATTGTGTAAGGGAAGAGCAATATTAGGACTCTACTTTAAGGTAAGGGAAGCTAATCATTTAGAAGTTGTTAGTTTCTTAAAAGATTGAGTCTTGGTTTTGAGATTTAATTTGGGGTATTCATAATTTTATCTTTTCTTAAATAGGTGAGAGGTGACAAATTTATATTAGAAATTTTATGATAAAGAGTAAAAAAATTGATTCTTCTTTCAAAAGGAAGATTTGTGATGAAGATGAAAAAAATGTATCAAAGTCAACTAGACTTGAAAAACTTCATGAGAATCTAAGAATTGAAGAAAATAAAAACAACTCTCTAAAGTTTCTAGAGTTACATATAATGAATTTGAAAATTCTTTAGAACGTGATTCGGGGAAGCATCCTCAAATTTGGCAATACCCACCAAATCAAATTGATGAGGTACGAAGGACTTATATAAAATGGGGTTCATATCATGACTCTTAGAGTTTATATCGCTCAAACTAAAAGATCTTTTTATGCAATGAAAATAATCAAGAATGGATTGAGAAATAAGATGAAGGCTTAATTTTTAGCAAGTAATATGATAATCTATATTGAAAGGGATATTGCAACAAGCTTTAGTTATGATCAAATTATTGAAGATTTCACGTCATTGAAAGAGCGTAGAGCAACACTTTGACTAAAGGTATTTTTTGCTTTTTTTAATATATTATTGTTGCTAATAAACTTTATGTTTCACTCTCATATATAGTATTGTCATAATTTTTTGAATTCTATTATCATGTGTGCTTGTTTTGAGTTGAGAAAATGATGAGAGGAAATGAAAACTTTTTTTTATTAAAAAATGTAATTTGGTCCCCCTGAAATTTTTGTCCATGTTCTGCCATTATATATATATATATATATATATATATATATATATATATATATATATATATATATATGTATATTATTTTCTTCCTCCCTTCTAATGGTGTGACTTGTTCTATATCCACGAAAGTCACTTAGATTTTCAAGGTATTTTTCCTCGTATCACATCCTTTGTGCAATTATGTTTAAATGACATCTTATCAAATATAGTGAATTAACTAGTTTTGATGTCTCAAATTTGAATATTTCTACTCATTTTTAATATTTTTATTTATTATTTATATTTTTTCACATGAGAATGTTTGGCTTTCAATTTCAAGTATTCATTCGCATAAACCTTTATTTAGTAGGTAATACAAAAAAAACTTATCTTCTTTTGTTGGGTTTATGAAAATGACATGTCTCGAAAAGTCTCACATCGCCTAGGATAACCTAGGGGTGGGTGTTAGTGACTATATAATGGGCTCTAAAACCATGATGTTCCTTGCCTCGAGTCAAAGATACTTCAAACTTGTATTTGACTATTCTTATTTTATATACTCTTGTAATAAAAGCATTGTGAGGTTTGGGTGAAATTATTGCTTTGGAGAGTGTGGATGTACTCGGGTTCAAAGGACATGGGAGAGTTGTTTATGTGTTTTCTTGTGTTTATTTTATTTCTCTATTAATAAAGTGATTCTCATGGGTTTTCCCAGCAGTGGTATCAAGAACTATGGTTCGGTAGGATTTTTTCTTAGTATGCTTCATAGTGTCAACTTAGTTTGATCTTCCACATCAGAAAAGATTAATTCCTTGGCTATGGTTCGGTAGGATATTTTCTTAGTATGCTCTGAGGTTGTAGCTTAGTCTAATATTTCACATCATAAAAGATTAATTTCTTGTTGTTGGACAATCATCCTTGTTTGCGAATTTGTAACGAGAATTTTGATAGAAGGATCGTTGTTAATGTTATGTTGATGCAGTGAATTTGTAGTTGGGTTCATGGAGGTGCAAGGACTATGAGTCATGTTGGATCTACAGTGGAGTTTGCGTGTGGCAAGATGCTCCTTATTTTGCGGAGGTGTTTCACTTTTTGCATGGTGGAAGTTCGATGTCTTTTTGTGGCGGAGTTTTGCGCAGTGCTTTGTGGACGCCGGAATGTCGTACATCCACGGTGGTGCTACGTCAGCAGGTGTTACGTCAACGAGTAATGCATCTTCGGCGAGGGAGTCAAACAACACGGTGGCTACGAAGTGCAGGCGTTTAATCTGTGGCTTTTCGCGATGTTCGATAGTTTTGCATCGTAGGTTGTGGCATAGTTCCGACGAAGGGTGTATGGTGTTTATGTGTGAGCATTGACTAATATTTATGCAAGGTGTGTGGTGATTATACACGGGCATTGGTTAACATTGATGCAGGGTGCATGGAAATTCTTGAGATGGTTTGGTTCCAAGTGGAAATTCCTGGGATGATTTGATTTCAAATGGAAATTCTTGGGATGGTTTGATTCCAAGTGGAAATTCTTGGGATGGTTTAATTCCAAGTGAAAATTCTTCGGATGGTTTAATTCCAAGTGGAAATTCTTGGGATGGTTTGATTTCGAGTGGGAATTCTTAGGATAGTTTGATTCCAAGTGTAAATTCTTGGGATGATTTGATTCCAAGTGGAAATTCTTGGGATAGTTTGATTTCAAGTGGAAATTATTGAGACGATTTAATTCCAAGTGATACTCTTTATGGTGGAGAATGATTAGTGGTATAGTGTAAGACCCGTGAAATTTAATTAATTAAATAAATATATAATAAATAAATGTGGGTATTAGGAGCCTTTATGGCATTAAATTCTGACTAGTATGATGTGGAAAAGTACTAGATCAAGTGGTTGAGAGTACTTAGTTGTGTGAGAGAACTTGGGTTCAAATCCTATGTATGCCAATTGTGTGTAAATTGATTATTGTTATTTTTGATAATATGTTTGGTAATGTTGAATGGTAATATAATCATAAAATTATATTAGTTATCATGAAACATGTATTGGTTGAATTGGTTGTGCATTTGAATTGCAATTGTGTGGTAGTGGGTTCAAACCATTTAACCCAATTCTGGGTTTTTCCTATGAACCGCTTGGCGACTGAGGTTGACCCGCTAGGCGACACATACTGTGTTGCCCAGCTTTCTCTGATTTTTTGGTGTTTCAGTGGTGTGATGATGTTTAGAGTGGATTTCTATTGTACATGAATAATTGGCTTGATGAACTATTAGATATAATTGTTAAATTGAGGAAAATTTCATGAACCTTTGTATGATTGGGTATGAGAGATCATATTAGGATGAGATATGATGTGATATGTATCATATATATTTGATTGGTGCTTTGTGGTATGCAAAGAATGCGAAGTTTAGTAAGACTAAACTAAATAACGTGATTGTTATTAAAAATATGTCAAAATGCGTAAAAGGAGTGGTAACGGGGGAAGTTAGGGTTCATATCGTGCAAGAAAACAATTTGGCAAAACCCAGAAACGCATACGTTGCCTAGCGGCATGTGAACTGCCGCCAGGCGATACCTTAGTTCAGCCTGGATATTTTGAGTTTTGCTTGTGCAATGGGGTTTTGCGTGTTATTAGGTGTTACGTTGGATGATTTAGTATGTCTGATATGTATTAGTTGGGCAATGGGTGGGAAGAAACCTATGCATATGAGATGAAATGAAGTATTTATGATTGGTGATAGTTGGGGTTATATGCATTAAGCAAAACAGAGTTTCATGCTGAATATGATCTGTTTAATGACTATTTGAAAACTACATTTATGTGAAATACTTATTATGAATTAAGTGTTTGGGTATGTTTCAATTGGTAACATGTTAAGTGCATAAAATATTGTATCATAGTTAATTAGGGGTGTGACCGAAATTATGAAACCATGAGTATAGTGTAGTATTACTCAGTATAGGGTTATGACTAAATGAGTATAAGTGTGCCATGCTTTCTATTGTAAATACCTAATTGGGCCTACTTGAGTTAAAATGGGACTGTTTTATATTCCATTTGAGGTGTTGTATTTTCCAACTATTTGAGTAAGGATATGCCATGAATTGAGATGTGTGTGAGAGAGCAAATTACTTGTATGATTATACATGGATGAATGAGTTCAATTTTATGGAAGGCAATCTATAGTGTATGCTTTACTGGTCATTGGTAGGTGTAATGGCGGTTTTATGTTAAGGTGTATGTGCAATATTGATAGTGTTGTGGCAAGTTGCAATTAGTAAATAACGAGAACATAATAACACTTGCTTTGGGATATGATTAAATGCGTGCATTTCAATTTAGTTTGGTGTTATGACTGGATACTTGTAATTGTACTATAATTGACATATTGAATTATTTGGGGTCTATTAAGACCTGCAAAAAAGGCCAAAAACCAGTAGCATCGCACTACTGGTATGGCCCCTGGAGGCGCGGGGCGAGCCGCTAGGCGATAGAGTCTAAAAATAGTGGTAGTGGCCACTGTCTACATGTGGTGCATGGCGACAAGGTTGGGTCCGCTAGGCGGTGACGGTGCGGTAGTACTTCTGGAAGGCATTATGCGCTTGGCGGTGTGAGATGTCTGCCAAGCAGTCTGGGACTAGTTCCGCTTAGCGACGCGAGAGGTACACCAGGCGATTTTGGTGCAAAGTTGGTACTCGAGGAGGGTTCCTACACAGCTTTAGGTGAGGTTCATGACGTGATGCTTTGTTGGGGGCCCAGTTACGAGTGTAACTTGTATTAGGGTAACACGTGGCCACTCTAGGTTGTAGTTTGGTGGTTTAGGAAGTCCAATGGAGTATGCGAGATCGTGGCTCGTACAGTGAGGTTCCGGATGACTGCCCTCTTCAGTCCATCTGATAGAGTTTTGGTAGTCTTGGGACAACTACGGACTTATAATCGTTTTGGGAAACTCCACTTAATGTCGTGGTGTGAGGTCGTGGCAAATTTATTCCTGCGTGTGGAATATTAGGTGGTGGCATGTAGTCGGAGGGGCGAGTAGACACTCGTGCGGCAATGATCGATCAGCGAACTCACTAAAGGGTGTAGGATAAAGAGACGATTATTATAAGGATGGAAGTCGAGAAACTACGGAGTTGGGAGTGATAACATGAATCATTTTTTTATATAGAGATGCTTTAATTATATTATGTGGCAATTGTTGATTTCTTTTGAGCTCACCCTATTTGTGTGTGTATGGCGATGATCATGTAACTTGTTACATGGTAGCAAATGATGATGCAGGTGAGCGTGCATATGTGTAGAAACGGAGTGGGGATTCACTATGGGAATTTCATTGGATTTCTATTTGGAAGTTTAAAGAATAATTGTATTGATTTCATAAACTATTTATGGTTGTAATTTTTGGTATTTGAACATCACGATTTTTGTTTGGTTTTGTGCGATGAAGTTAAATGTTTCAAATTTCCCATGTTTTTTAGAAAAGAAATTATTAATAAATAAGGTTATTCATATGTTATCTAAAGTTTTGTTTTAAATAAGTAATTTCCGGCTAGGACATTACATATAGGAAATGAAGATGTGTTTATTTTAATTAGGGTGGAGAATGTTGGGTTGATGAAAATAACATGTCTTGAAAAGTCCCACATCACCTAAGATAACCTATGGGTGGGTGTTAGTGACTATATAATGGACTCTAAGTCCATGATGTTCCTTGACTCGAGTCAAAACACTTCAAACTTGTATTTGACTCTTCTTATTTTTTTTATACTCTTGTAATAAGAGCGTTGTGAGGTTTGGGTTAAATTATTGTTTTGGAGAGTGTGGATGTACTCGGGATCAAAGGGCATGGGAGAGTTGTTTATGTGTTTCCTTTTGTTTATTTTATTTCTTTATTAATAAAGTGATTCTCGTGGTGTTTTCCCAACATCTTTATTATCTTTGATCCTTAATTTTTGTTTCATTTGAAGAATTTGTATTTTTTTTTAGCTAAATAATTTTCATTTGAAGAATTTCTTTATTATAAAAAAATTTTCTTAGATCTCTGATACTTTCTATTTTATCATATCATTAATTATTTTTTTTTTCTTTGTGTGATTTTGTTCAAGTATGAAATTATTTCTAAGGCACCCATTTGATATTTTTAGTATTTTTATTTGTTTATTTTTATTATGTAGAATATTATTTTTGATGAATTTTTATATAATTATTCTTAATTTGTAATTCATTATCATAAATATAAATTTATTACCACAATTATATAAAAAAAATTATTTACTATAATATTATCAAGAATATTGTTTATAACCATAAAACATAGATTGAAGTTAAGAAGGTTATTTATGCTAAATTTCAACTATTATTACTTTAATATTTGTTATTTGTACGGTTTTCTTCAAGTGATGTATATAATTTGTATTTGTGTATAAAAAAGAGATTTTATTGGAATTTAGAGAAAGAAAGTGAGGAGACTTTTAAAATATTTTCAATCTTGAACATTTGTTTTTTTCATAATCTTTTAAAAATATTCTTTATTTTTATCAACTTTGTTTCTTTGCCTTTTATAAAATTAATAAATATTTGAGTTGTCATAAAATTTTATTTGATATTTTAATCTGAAATGCATATAATAATAATAATAATAATATCGCTTTTAAAATATTTGATACTAAAAAAAACATCATGTCTTTTTATATTAAAATTTGATAATATCATTTTTTTTTTGTGTTTCTTAATATTTTTTACAAAAATTAATTAATTAATATTAAAAGCATGTATGTGTAAGACCCAATTAAGTAAAATTGTCCTACTAATTAAATTTTATGAATTAAGTATTAAACATAATCATATAATATGTATTTATGATCCTCATCATTCTAATCTTTCATATATATATATATATATATATATATATATATATATATATATATATATATATATATATATATAAAATTTTATATATAAATTTTATATTTTTTTTTATATAAATATTTATTATTATTTTTATTCTT
>Ga0214543_1013636_pt1 | contig 10072 bp, 15 predicted proteins | sample CNSS2metaG_FD_160094 | JGI IMG/M metagenome (GOLD analysis project Ga0214543, IMG submission 160094) | Root nodule microbial communities from cowpea collected in UCLA plant growth center, Los Angeles, California, USA - CNSS2 | ecosystem: Host-associated > Plants > Roots > Nodule | place: USA...
TATATATATATATATATATATATATATATTCCCCATACTAGCCCTATTTCGGCTCTACGCATCACCAACCACTTGCAACATTATTTGATCCCTGTAATAAGTTACACGATCATCATCAAACACAAACAGATAGAGTGAGCTTAATATAATTAAACATACACATAAAAATTATAAAAACCCTAACCTAAAGCAAAATCATAGATTCCAGAGCTTCTCTTGAGAATCATTCTTTATGCACTCGCAATCATGGCCAACCACCATGTTCATCCAACTTCTACACACTTTGATGATGACTTTAAGTTAACACTTGCTGCCACGAGCCACCACTCGTGATTCCACCACTACGAGCCACAACTCGTAGATCACATGTGTCGAAATATCATGTTATGAACTATCATCTACAACGCCAAGTGGAGTTCCCCAATACAAACCACAATTCATATTCTCAACATAAGATTCCCCACATCACAAGCCATTACCCGTGAGTGTAAATCAAGTGGAGTCAACCAATATGAGCCACAACTCGTATACTCACACTGGATTTCCAATACCACCAGACCATTACCCGGGGTCGCCACATGTTTACCCTTTTTTCTAAGCTATAACTCAAGGAATGACCTCAAAAAGTCTCCATCCCTAAAGCCATCATCAAAAGCATTTAAAATTAACTCAAACCCTTTTTGAGGACCTCCACCATCATGCACTAGAAATCACAGTCACCATTGTGTGCATCCCGATTCTACACACTCTGATGATATCCTTAAGATGACTCTTGCTACCACAAGCTCCAACTCGTGGTTCCACCATCTACCGGCCACCACCTATAGATCACACGCGAGAATTATCCGGTTATGGACTACAATTTGCAACACTGAGTGGAGCTCCCCAATATGAACCACCATTTATATTAATCATGAGACTACCAACCTCACTGACCACTAGCATGAAGGGCAATCTTGTGAAACCAATCCGTACGAGTCACAACCTGTACGCTCACATTGGAATTACAATTACCATCAGGGTACAACTTTCATCCAAAGTTGTGTAAAATCTTCCAACACAACTTATCATTACATGCGGTATCGCCTGGTGCAACTCTAACACCGCTAGGCAAAATTAGTGCAGACCGCTTGGCGAAGGACCCTGTGTTATTAGGCGCCAACACCCTAGAGTTGGTCCAGACCCAAAAATTCCACGCAACCGTCTGAAGGGTCACCTGTGTCGCCTAGCGTTGTGTTCTCCCAAAGCTTCCCTGCACCTACTATCGTCTGACGGCTTATCTTGCGCCATACCAATAGCATCAATGCTAATGGTTTTTGGCACTCCGGAGCAGGTTCTAATGAACCTACACACCTCACACACAATCCAAAACACAAAAAACATACTTATACATCTACCAAAACTCAATGTACATTCCACAAGTCATAAGAATCAAGCATATATATTTTTACACAAGGATTCATATATTTATACAATGTCAATACTTGATTTAATAAGAACCATTCATGTTATAAGGAACTCAAAATCAGAATCCAATATGCACCCAACTCATGAAATTTATAAAATAACCCAAACAGTAGTTGTAAAATTCCCCTGAACCCCATCCTGCATACCAATCCAACTTTAACCTTGTCACATGGCCATAAGTTCATACATATGAATCCCACAATAGAAATTTGTTCATTTTACAATAATTCCACATGCCTTAAAACAAGATGGCCTCTGATTGAGACTCCACACGCAACCATCGCAACAAGCAAAAAAAAGAAACTAGTGTTGTTGCGCACTGGTCGCCGCCTGACGATGCCTATATGCCATCAGGCGGTGCATCACGATTCTGGGAAAATCCCAGATTTTTCCATCTGTAGTAACCCCTAAATCCCCAATTACTCGACCCCAAACATCTTGTTGCATGAAATACTCATTCAATCATGTTCAACCTCCATACATATTCAATAATTACAACCAAGCATGAAATCACAATCATTTAGCACGTGACATTATGTTCCCATTCATTCTGTGCACAAATATTAACTTTCGAGTTCGTGCACCCATCAATTTATCAAAATATCATCAAACAAAGTATTTTCATCATTTATAACATTACACATCCCCCAAAATTATATAATTTCATAGTAAACCCCCCAAAAGTGCCACAAGACATCCACCCAACGCTAAAAAATGTCCCATTGTGCTCGTGTTGCCTAGCGGATCATCACTGTCGCTAGGCAGTTCAAGGAAAAACCCAAAAAATGGGTTGCACATGCGTCGCCTGGTGGACCTTCAATTCCGCTAGGCAGTTTATGGAAAAATTCATAAACATACAAATCCAGAATTGACAAAGGAAAAAAACACATATACATCCAATACATCATGCAATCACTCGAATAAAAATGAAATCACAAATTGCAGCTCCCCTAACCTGGTATTCCCTCTCCACAAGTACTCCTAGAGTTCCTTCTTGCACTGAAATTACCTTAGCTCTTTTCTCCTACACTTGAGTGCGCTTTCTCCCTTCCAACTCTTCCTTTTGGTTCCATTTTGGTGTTCTGGAAAACCTTCTTAGCCAACTACACGAAATTACTTCCCTCATACACTACCTTTACTCTCTCATTAAGCTTTCACCCTAGTAATTACTACATTAATTTGCAAAACCAAAATAATGATTAAGTGTCATTCAATTGCAATTATATGGTGGTTTTAGCTCATCAATTGCCATGATCCTTACCTCTCTAGCTTCTCTGAAGACGACTAGGGTTTCTTGATCCTATACCAATATGGCAAATGATAAAAAAATAAAAAGCACTATTTTGCGCTTACCAAGGTTCAAACTCTCATCCACCCAATTACCATTATGCCATTACATGGTTATTAGCATATCATGCACACATAATTATGACATTGTGCCACGTGTCCATGTATACCTACAAAACAAATTAAATAATTAAAACATCACAATAATGGCATACACAGGATTTGAACCTAAGGCCTCTCAACACCACCCAACACACTCAATCACTTGAGCTACCATTGCTCCTTTTCATAATTCTCTACATTAATTATCATAAAGATCACTTTAGTTGCATTTATATTAAATAAATATTTTTTTATTTTATTTTCATGGGTCTTACAAAAAGGGTTATCAAAGGGATCAATTAAAGTTAGGATCATTTGGTTAGAGGCTCAAAAGAACAAAAATAATTGAATCATCTTTAAACATACATATGAATCAAGAAGCATACAAAGAATCAAGCTAAGGCCACAATGCAAGCAATCAAGAGGCATAACACACAAGAAAGAACATAGAATGTCTCAAAACCTCACATAGGTACACGTATCACTTTCAACTCAACCTCTGAAACCTCAAAATGAACTTGACATGCAAAGAACACAAGGAATTCAATCCATGAAATATCAAGCAAAAGTGCCCTCAAATTGAACAAAACCTAAAAATTAAAGAAAAACATGTAAAAATGGTACAAAAAACATAAATCTAAAACAAAGAAAACATGTAAACCTCCCCTCAAACTTAAACTACACATTGTCCCAATGTGGCACAAACACAAGATCAAGCATTCAAATCAACAAATGGAATTGGAAAAGTTCAATGAAAGTAAGGAAAGGTAGAGAAAACTCCCTAAGTCATGGTGGGAGAGAATCAAGGTCAAGTAGAGAAATACCCTCGACGACCGTATCCACCAAAGAAGGATTGCTAAGGAATGACTTCAGATGGTGCCCATTAACTTTGAAGCTCTTATATGTAGACTCACTTTTGATTTTAACTGCACCATATGGAAAAACATTAGTCATAACTAAAGAGTCAATCCACTTAGGCTAGAGCTTACCACCTACGATACAAATCCTACAGTTATATAACAACATTTTTTGTCCAACCACAAACTCCTTTCTAGCTATGAAGTTGTCATGGAATTTCTTGGTCTTCTCCTTGTAGAACTTGAACTTCTCATAGGCTTTGAGTCGGATCTCATCTAATTCATTCAATTGCAGCTTCCTTTCCTCCCAGTCTGGTCAAGAGAGAAGTTGTAGGACTTCACAACCAAGTAGGCTCGATTCCCTATAGGTGCCTTGTAATCAATCATATGTGCCCAAAGAGCGTCCTCTAATATGTTGCTTAAATCCTTCTTGTTGGGCTGCACAATCTTCTCCAATATCTTTTTTACCTTTTTGCTTAAAATCTCATCTTGCTTGTTAGTTTCAGGCTAGTAGGGATAGAAATCTTGTGAACATCCTGATACTTCTTAAACAAAGCCAGCATGGATCTATAGGAAAAATGGGTGCCCTAATCACTAACAATAGCTTCGGGTACTCTAAAGCTGCAAAATATATTAGATATAACAAAATCTACAAAAACTCGAGCATCATTAGTCCTGATGGCTTTGGATTCCACCCATTTCGAAACATAGTGATAAGTGCCCAATATGAGATAATTTTGAGATGAATTTGGAACTTGTCATGTTTTGATTTTGTTGAATTTCTTAACAAATCACCCCAGTTTAACTTGTTTTGTAGTTCCCGATATCAACAGAGAGTCAAAGTGGAAAAATAAATAAATTAAATGAATTTCAAGCAATTTTGGGCAAAAAATGACACTGGTGGGTCTAAGTGGCAAAGCCAAGGCTTGAGCCACAAAAGCGAACTCATTACAAAGGAAAACCTCGAGCACTGAACCTGAGGCTAAGCCTTGAAGACCCCTTCTCTAGGAAGTTATCTCGAGCCACAACACCAAAGCATGAGGCTTGAGCCACAAAGGAAACTCAACTAGGAAGGAAACCTCTGCAACTAGAGCCACAAGTGCATTGTTGAGCATTGCCCTAGACAATTAATGAAACAAAGTTGTACCCCTGTTTTGACAGACTTTTTTAGGGGTTCTATAGAGAGACTCTTTGAGAGCTTTTTGTAATCACTTACCTCTATACTTAGTGAACATTATTAAAGGGCATAAGAAGGATGATTCTTGAATATATTTTATTCTCTTCATCTATTATGAGGAGCTAAATCTGTTTAAGTGTTGAAGCAAAGATGTAACTCTTTGGAACACTCTTGTATTGGTATTGTTACATTTATCAAGGTATGTTTTTATTACATGTTTGTGAATTAGTTTATACTTGTTGTTGGATGAACTTACCACTCATCTTATTTCACTAGCTTGAGATTGAGTGGAAATTGGTTCCAAGTTGTGGTCCAACTGATTTTCCTCCTACTTTTAGATGCTACGAACTACCGAGTATACTTGTTGGAAAAATTGATTACATTGGAGCATCAACAAGTTTTTTTATGTGGTTGTCGTGGATTTGTGTTAAGAAAACCATTGTTTACAACTAGTTTGATTACTGTATAAACTATATAAAATTATTCTGTTTGATAGATTTTGTTATTGCATAATTTTATTGCTCACTATTGCTCGAAGGTTTTTTGTATGCAAAGAAGAAAACAAAAACAAGGTCTACTCTTTGATCCTGAAATTGAAAGGACAAGTAGGAGAAACAATAGCAAAAACAAAAAAACATAAGCAACTCGTGAAAAGACAGTAACAACAATAAGCAGAGGTGGCTAATTCAAACTCTAGTATGGATTCTCATACACCAGACCAAATGGCTGCAAAAAATAACCAAAGGAGGTTGTTAGGTGATTACACATATAGTAGGGACCTCATTATTTCTCAAGCATAGTCAAGCCTCCTAATGGTATAGAAATGAAGCTTGCATTACTCTCATTAATCACAACAAATCAATTTTCTAGTTTGGAGCAAGAAGACCCCTTTAATCATCTTGTCACGTTCTATAAGTTGTGTGGAACTCTTGGAACTAATTCTGATGATGAAGATGTTGTTTACCTCAGACTATTCCCTTTTTCACTCATAGGTAATGCCAAAACATGGCTACAATCTCACCCAATTCAAAGCTTAACCAATTGGGAAGATGTAGGGAAAAAGTTCGTAGAGGGATTATTCCCTCCTTCCAAATATATCAATGCAAAAGTTGCCATAACCACCTTCTCTCAAGGAGCTATTGTGAGCACTTTTCTGAAGCATGGGAAAGATATGAGGCATTATTAAAGAAATGCCCAAACCATGGATTTAATGACATAGCACAACGTAACATATTTTACGATGGACTCATGCCCTAAACCAAAATGTTATTGGATGCCTCTACAAGAGAAATAATGATGTTAAAAAATACTAAAGAAGCCATTGTGATTATTGAATCAATAACTACTAATGACCAACAAGTTCAATATAACATAAGTACTGGAGCACGAACATGTAGATAAAGCATGTGTATCCGTGTCGAGGACGTAACCGACACAAATACGTCTTAGTTCATTAAAATTCGTTTTATCTAGACATTTATGCTTCACCAATTAAATTTCGTTGATTCATATAATTATTTTGTACAACACTTTATTTTGTTCATCCAAACTTTAATTTATTAAAGGATTTTTCTTTTATTTTTTTAACATTATTATCTTCAACACTTACAACTCCAATATTAACAACCCACATAAAAAAAGTATATTTTTAAATATTATTTTTAATTTATTTATCAGGTTTTCTTTAATTTATTAAAAAAAATTTAACACTTCTTCTTTCTTTAATATTAACCACCTAACATAAAAATAAATTTAAAATATAGAGTATTTATTTTTAGACAATAGACAACGTATAGTGATTTATAATTTTATTTATTAAACTATTTAAAAGTATAATTTATTAGTTTTAATTTATATATCGAGTTTAATGTATTTAGCATATTCTATTTAGATAATATTCATTACTAATTTCTCTGTTTTAATATGATTTAAAACAAATTATAATAACATCGTGTATTTTTTTTAATATAAAATAAATTGTTGTATCAGAAATGTTTGTATCCTATATTTTGTAAAGTAGGACGAATCATCGTATACGACATATTTGATACTCATATTGTATCCATGCATCATAGGACATAAGTCAACCTTCCAGAAGAAGAATTTTGGAGCTGGGAACACAGGATGCCATTTTGTCCAAAATAAAATAATCTCACAACAAATGAAAGAACTGAAGAAGCAAATGAAGAAATTGCAGCTTAAGCCACAACCTCTTGGCTTAATGCAATAAGTGATGAGATGTGATTTTTGCTTTGGAAAACACCAAAATGATTAATGTTCTACATTAGAGACTTGAAAAGAGGAGGAGGTGAACTACATTAACACAATAGAAGAACAAACCATTATTCCAACAATTAAGATCAAATCAAAATCAAAATCAAAATCAATATTCTAGTGGAGGCAAGAATGAGGAACATCCAATAGGCAGTATGCACATATGCCCTATCAAGGACAACATAATAAGCAACATGACACAGTTTCCAAGATTGAAGATGCTTTGACTTAGTTCATACAAATATAAATTTCTAATGAAACGAACACTGAGGTATACACAATAAACCTTGAAGTGTGGATTGGACAGATTGCAAAGCAACTCACAAATCAATAAGAAGCTCAAATCTCAAACAATACAAGGGTCAATCATAAGGATCAATGCAAGCCCATCACTGTCAAACAAGGCATAGTGATAAGAAAAGGAATTGAAGACAACTTGAGAGATAAAGAAGGTGAGATGAGAGTTAGAAGGAGAGAAAAAAGAAGAATAAAATATTGAGAGTGAGCATGAACAAGAAAAAGTTGTGCAAAAAGAAGAAAATGAGATTGAAAATGAGTGTGGAGAATTGAGAAGAGAAGAAAATAATACAAAGAAGAATGAGAAGGATGTGAATAACCATAGTCTAGATAAAGAAATAGAAAAAGAAGAAAGTAAATTTTTTAAACAACCAAATTTTAAACAGTGTCTTTTGAGTTATTTAAAAAAATTATTTGAAAGCAAACAAAGGTGCTATAGGAAGAATGATTTAGTTAAAAAACTTGTCTTCTTGTTGAGGTCATACATGGACTAATTTTTTCATCTTTAAAGATCCTTCTTTAAAAGAAACAATCTTTTAAAAAAATTTCAATTTTAAAAATTTTCTTTAGTTTTCCAATATGCAGGAATATATGCTTTTCCACAAAATATTATATTAAATCTGGAAAATAACTTTTTAATAACATTCTTTTTGTATTTTATAGAATAAAAAATGGAGAAAATACACATCAAAATAACATTTAAACAATTAGGATGCGATGGACAATAAAGACAAAGATGTACTACAAGCTACAAGATTTAAATAAACAATTATGGTAAATAAAAAGTGTGTTTTTTCTTTTTATAAAAATGTAAACGATTATATTTAATAAAGTAAATTTTAATTGAAAATTCTTTGTCAATGTGTTTTATTTGGTAGTTACATAACCTTTATCAAAAACTATAGAATAGATCACAGACTGTTTGCTCTAGAGTACTCTAACAAATTTTATCTCCAAACAAAGAAAATGATATTTGTTCGTATCTTGTAAAAGATCATACGGTCACATATTTTGAACTACAATTTTATCACTCATCCAAGAATAGGTCTTACAAAGACCAATTTTAATCACATTGGTTATCTGAAACAATTGTAGTTGATTAATTTCTCAACACATGGCCCATCTAAGAGAGGCACGACCACATGCACCATGTGCTACGTACCGACAATCAACATTATTATATATGATATCACTTAATAAAGAGAAATTAAAAACTAAAATCAAAACAAAAAATTGTCTTGGTTATTTATGTTAGGAAGTATTTTATTGTGTTTATTTTATTTATCTATTAATAAAGTGATTATTGGGATTTTTATATCAATTGGTATCAGAGTTAAGGTCACCAGTTTAATTTTTGGTGGATAATTACTAAGGGAGAAATTGTTGCAGGTTGTACAATTGTCCCGTGGCAGAAGCCAAGTGGGTCAGATCACAAGTGAGATTCCTAGTAGGACAATTGTTGAGAGAGAGATTGTTATAGGTGGTATCAATTGTCCAGTGACAGAGACTAAATGGGTCGAGTCACAATCAAATTGTGGCGCTTGGACTTATGTTACACCCTTAAATAAAAATAGTTGCACTAGTGCAAGAAAGAGTTTCTGCCGCGGTTATTTTAGTCTTTTGGCCCCGGTTTAAGACCCGAGGTATATATTGCCGAGGTAAAAAATGTTACCTTTCTGGCTCGGTTTACACCTGAGGCATATTCATTCATTACTGCCTCGGTTCTAGAATAACCGAGGCCTAATATAGACATTAAAAATAAAATAAAAATTAAAACAACCCAGCCTTTCTGCCTGAGTTCCATTATCAGATTCAATGTCTATTACACATAAACACTCACGCACCCAAAGCACAAAAACAGTGGCCATTTTAGAACCCTTTTTTCACCATTATCTCATCTTCATCTTCCCGACCACCATACGGCTGAAACTGGTTCGGCAACCCAATCGGCTCCGCGGTCACGCCACCCAAGTTCGCCGTGAACAACAGCCACTCTCCGTCGCCACTGAAGCACACGTGATTCAACCTCTCCCTCTTACCCTCCACCCCTTTAGCCACCTCCACCCTCCGCAACCCACTCCCATCTGGTCTCACCAAATAAATCCCAAACACCTCACTGTTCTGCGCCTCATGCCTGTTCGACGAAAACGCTATCCTTCGAACGAAGGATGATGGTGTCGGAACTTCAAACGGAGACGACAATGAAGGCGAACCAGAGGCGACGAGCAGCACCGACGAACCAGAGTCCCTCACTGCGTGTGGCGGCGTGCGTTTGTCGTCTGTGGTGCAGCGACGAGCAGCACCAGCGAACCAAAGTCCCTCTGCTTCTGCCATGTCTCCACGACGTCAGTGTGCGCAATGGTGGTGGCGCGTCAGATGGCCAGCGACGCTACCGCAATGTCCCTCATTGAAAGATCTTACCTTTGAGATTGGATGTTGGATCTGAGATGTTGAAGAGAAAGAAAGTTTGAAACTTTGGAAATAATTGGGTTTGATTTTGGAGATGGAGAGAAAGAAAGTTTGAAGTGTTAGAGAAAATGAGGAAGAATGCGGTGCAGAGAGGAAGACGAGGATTGTGGTTGATTTTGGTTTATTTAACCTAAACTTTCCA